>Ga0224557_1000745_pt1 | contig 34889 bp, 31 predicted proteins | sample 714S31014metaG_FD_180677 | JGI IMG/M metagenome (GOLD analysis project Ga0224557, IMG submission 180677) | Peat soil microbial communities from Stordalen Mire, Sweden - 717 S3 10-14 | ecosystem: Environmental > Terrestrial > Soil > Wetlands > Peat | place: Sweden: Norrbotten County, Stordalen... | reverse complement strand
GCGCCCAAGGACAACTGAGCGACCGAGGCAAGCCCGAACAGTTCCAGGGCGCTTATGCGGAGATCGTTCGTGGCGTCAACGCGATGCTCGATGCCATCCTGTTGCCCATCGGCGAAGGCAACCGCATTCTCGCGCAGGTGTCCAACGGCAAGATCGATGAGCTGATTGCCCAGACCTACAAGGGCGATCACGAAAAGATGAAGCAAGCAATCAACAACGTCGCTCTGGTGCTTCAAGGCCTTCAGAAGGAGCTGACTCGGCTCACCGATGCTTCGCGGGAAGGACAACTGAGCGACCGAGGCAAGCCGGAACAGTTCCAGGGTGCTTATGCGGAGATCGTTCGTGGCGTCAACGTGATGCTCGATGCCATCCTGTTGCCCATCGGCGAAGGCAACCGCATTCTCGCGCAGGTGTCCGACGGCAAGATCGATGAGCTGATTGCCCAGACCTACAAGGGCGATCACGAAAAGATGAAGCAAGCAATCAACAATGTCGCTCTGGTACTTCAAGGCCTTCAGAAAGAACTGGCCCGGCTCACCGATGCTTCGAACGAAGGCAAGCTCTCCGAGCGCGGAAAGCACGACCAGTTCAAAGGCGCCTACGCAGATATCGTGCGCGGCGTCAACGCCATTCTCGACGCCGTCATCGGCCCCCTGAATTTCTCCGCAAAATACGTGGAGCAAATCAGCAAGGGCGACATTCCACCGCAGATTACCGATACCTATCACGGTGATTTCAACCTCATCAAGAACAATCTGAACACGCTGATCGCGGCCATGAACGACATCACGGCTGCCGCCGAGGAAATCGCCAATGGCAACCTGACCGTCACGCTCCGCGAGCGCTCGTCCCAGGACAAGCTGATGCAGGCCCTCTCCTCCATGGTCGCCGGGCTCACCCAAACCGTCTCCGACATCCGCGCGATCGCCAGCGAAGTATCGGCAGCCAGCCAATCCATCTCGACTGCCTCCATCCAGGTGTCCAAGGGCGCGAGCGCCCAGGCTGCCGCCGCCGAAGAAGCCTCCTCCTCGATGGAAGAGATGGTCTCCAACATCAAGCAGAATGCCGACAACGCGCAGCAGACTGACAAGATTGCCAACAAGTCCGCCAAGGATGCCCAGGAAAGCGGCAAGAGCGTTCTTGAGGCGGTGGCCGCGATGAAGGAGATCGCCAACAAGATCTCAATCATCGAGGAAATTGCCCGTCAGACCAACCTGCTCGCTCTCAACGCGGCCATCGAGGCAGCGCGTGCCGGTGAGCACGGCAAGGGTTTTGCCGTGGTCGCAGCCGAGGTGCGCAAGCTGGCCGAGCGCAGCCAGAAAGCGGCGGGCGAAATCAATCAGCTCTCCGCCAACACGTTGAAAGTGTCGGAGAAATCCGGCGAAATGCTTGACAAGCTGGTGCCCGACATCCAGCGCACGGCTGAACTGGTGCAGGAGATCACGGCAGCCAGCAAGGAGCAGGACACCGGCGCCGAGCAGATCAACAAGGCGCTCCAGCAGTTGGAGCAGGTCATTCAGCAGAATGCCTCCGCTTCTGAAGAGATGGCCTCCACCACCGAGGAGCTGACCGGCCAGTCAGATCAACTCGTAAGCGCGCTCTCGTTCTTCCATACCGGGGATGAGGACGGGGGACGGGCGCGCAAGCCTGCCGGCTCAAAACACGGCAGACCACCGCAGCTCGCGCCGGCAAAGGCCGCCAGGGCCGGGGCCCACGCAAGCTCCGACGGCGCCAAATCTGCGGGTGGGATCAATCTCCGCCTCAAGGATAAACACGATGATCTCGACGGGGAGTTCGAGCGTTACTGACCGGCGGGGCGCGGCTCTTCCCGCGAGGAGCCGCACCTGTCTTCCGAATAAGAGAGGAGTTGAAGTATGAGCGTTAGCGAAATCACGGAGACACGGCAGTACCTGACCTTCAAGCTCGGCAACGAGGTCTTCGCGACCGATGTTGCCAAGGTCCGCGAGGTGCTTGACTTGACCACCATCACCGCTATTCCCAGGACACCCGAGTTCATGAGCGGCGTCATCAACCTGCGGGGCAGCGTTGTTCCGGTTGTCGACCTCAGGCTCTGCTTCGAGATGTCGAAAACCGAAAGCACCCGCAACACTTGCATTGTGGTCGTCGAGGTGTTGCTCGACAACGAATCGACCGTCATCGGCGCTCTTGCCGATTCGGTCGAAGAAGTCATCGACCTGGAGCCGGATCAGATTGAGCCGGCCCCCAAAATCGGAACCAAGATCCGCACCGACTTCATTAAGGGCATGGGCAAGCGCGACACTCAGTTCATCATGATTCTGGATATCGATCGCGTCTTCTCGGCCGAGGAGCTTGCACAGGTCCGCGGCCAGGAAGCTGGAAAACCGCTGGTGGAAGTGGCTGCGTAAGGGAGGATTGCGGGGCGGACATTCGTTTCCGCCCCGTTCACACGATGAGCGCACACGAGGAATACCTCTCAACCCGCGACTTCGGCCGCCTCTGCGATCTTATTTATGACAAGGCCGGCATCCGCCTCGGATCTGAAAAGAAGACCATGCTCGAGGTGCGCATCAAGCGCCGGCTCAAGGCCCTCGCCCTCCGCTCCTACGCCGAGTATTGCGATTACCTGTTTGCGCATCAGGGCCTCAAGGAAGAACTCGTTCCGCTCATCGATGTCGTCACAACCAACAAGACTGACTTCTTTCGCGAGCCTGCGCACTTCAATTTTCTGGTCGAGAAAGCGCTCCCGGATCTAACTGCGCACAACGCAGGCGGAAGACCCCTGCTCGTCTGGAGCGCCGGCTGCTCCTCCGGCGAGGAGCCCTACACGCTGGCCATGGTGCTCAGCGAATACGGGCTCACGCATCCCGGGTTTCGCTTCAGAATCCTGGCAACGGATATCTCCACCCATGTGCTTGAAAAAGCGGAATTGGCCGTCTATGCAAGCGACGTGGTCGGGCCTGTACCGGCGGCCCTCAGGCGAAAGTACCTCATGACCAGCCGCGCGCCCGCCTCCAGCCGGGTTCGGGTCGTGCCCGAACTGCGCCGCCTCGTTGAGTTTCGCCGCCTCAACTTCATGGACACCGATTATGGCCTCTCAGAAAAGGCTGACGCCATCTTCTGCCGCAACGTAATCATCTACTTCGACCGGCAGACGCAGGAGCAGGTGCTGGGCAAGTTGGCTCGCCGCCTCGTGCCCCGTGGCTACCTTTTTGTCGGCCACGCCGAGACCCTCCACGACATGGATCTTCCCCTCACGCCTGTTGCTCCGGCGCTCTACAGGAGGGTCGATGCAGGAGCATGAATCTCCACTTCCTGAAGTATTTGTCCAGCCAGGAGAATCCTATCTCGTCCAACAGCCCACCATCCTGCGCACCTTGCTCGGCTCCTGTGTCGGCATTGCCTTCTGGGCTCCGCGCCTTGGCCTTGGCGCGCTCTGCCATCCCATGTTGCCGCGCACCCCGCCCAAAGCCGCCGCATCGCTCAGCCGTTCCGCTGGCCGGCGCTACGTCGACTTCGCCATTCGCGACCTCGCCCACCAATTTGACGCGCTCGGCGCACGCCGCGATGAGGTCGAAGTCAAATTATTCGGCGGCGGCGACGTGCTGGTCATGACGCCCAATTTAAATCGGCCCACCGTGGGCCGCCTCAACAGCGAAGTCGCAATCAAGGTGCTAGAGGAAGAAGGCTTCAGCGTCGTGGCCTCTTCCCTGGGAGGCAAACGCGGCGTCAACATCCACTTCAATACAGAATCCGGAGAAGTGCTGCTGCAGCGCCACACCTGATCCGGCCTTGTATCGCCGCCAAAGAGGCGCATGCACGCGTCAACCCGGCTTTACCGCTGCAAAGAGAAGGGAGACCATCGATGAACACCCGGAAGATTCGCGTCCTCGTCGTCGACGATTCGGCCGTGGTCCGGCAAACGCTCAGCGACGTGCTCCAGTCCGATCCAGCGATCGAAGTCATCGCGACGGCCGGCGATCCCTTTGTCGCGGCCGATCGCATCGCGGAGCAGATACCCGATGTCATTACTCTGGATATCGAAATGCCACGCATGGACGGGCTCACCTTCCTCAAGAAGCTCATGAGCCAGCATCCCATCCCCGTCGTCATCTGTTCGAGTCTTGCCGAGGAGGGCGCGCAAAGCACCATCAAGGCTCTCGAATATGGCGCGGTCGACATCGTCACCAAGCCGCGCCTCGGCACCAGGCAATTCCTTGAGGACTCCCGTGTCGCGCTTTGTGAAGCCGTCAAAGCCGCAGCCGCGGCCAGGGTCCGTACGCTCACGCCCAGCCACACGGTCGAGCCCAAGCTCACCGCCGATGCCATCCTTTCTCCTGCCACGCACGCCATGGCAGAGACCACTGAGAAAGTCGTGGTCATCGGCGCCTCCACCGGCGGAACTGAAGCCTTGAAGACAGTGCTTGAATCGCTCCCCGCCGATACTCCCGGAATCGTCATCGTGCAGCATATGCCCGAGTTGTTCACCCGCGCGTTTGCCAATCGGCTTGACGGACTATGCAACATCACCGTCAAGGAGGCCGAGACCAACGACACCGTCATTCGCGGACGCGCGCTCATCGCCCCCGGCAATCATCACCTCCTTCTCAAGCGCAGTGGCGCGCGTTATTTTGTTGAAGTCAAGGATGGTCCCCTGGTTTGCCGTCACCGGCCTTCAGTCGATGTGCTCTTCCGTTCCGCGGCCCGCTATGCTGGACAGAATGCCGTCGGCATCATCCTCACCGGCATGGGCGACGATGGCGCCCGCGGCATGCTTGAGATGAAGCAGGCGGGCGCAAGGACCATCGCCCAGGACGAAGCTACCTGTGTCGTCTTCGGCATGCCCAAAGAAGCCATCAAGCTCAATGGCGTTGACAAGGTCCTGCCCCTCTCGTCGGTTGCCGGCGCTCTTCTTTCCCTTGCACGCTGACCAAGCGCCTCTCCCTGCGCCATACGCTTCAACCGTTCCAGGGCTTCGTCGCCGCAAGATCCAAATTTCTCCTTGCCCCCTGTGCAGGCGTTGCGTATACTTGCGCGATTCCCCTGGCAGAGCAATTCGGCTCTCAATAAACGGGCACTTTTTTTGAAGTGTCCCCAAAGAATCGACAAGGAGGAAGTATGGGTAAAATCAACATCGGTCGTGTGGTGATCGCGGGCCTCGTTGCAGGAATCGTTTCAGATTTGCTCGGGTTTCTCGTGGATGGTGTCTTGCTCGCCCCCCGATGGGCCGACGGCATGCAGAATCTCGGTCACGCCGCTTTCCCGCCAAGTGAATGGATTGCGTTTAACATGCTGGGCCTCATTGGCGGCATTGTTACCATCTGGATCTATGCGGGCATCCGGCCTCGCTTTGGCGCTGGCGTGGGAACTGCGGTCCGCGCCGGCATCGTCGCCTGGCTGCTCACAAACATGATCCCCAATCTCAGCTTCATGTGGGTTGCCCAGCTCTTCTCGCGCCACCTTACGGTCTTCACAACGGCAGGCGGTCTTGTCGAAATCGTTGTCGGCACAATCGCCGGAGCTGCTCTCTACAAGGAGTAACCCTCCCCCGCACCGCCCTCACCTGCAGCCCATCGCCCGCCCGCGCATGCCCTCAACACCGGGGACCTGCGCGGGCTCTTCAAATTCCCTTCGGCCATCCCCGCCACCATCTATCCTCCCCACCGCTCGCTCACTCCGTCTCATTGCGCACTCATTTTCCAGAGCCGCCTATAAGCCCAATCGGGATATCATGAAAATCCATACGCTATCATCTGATTTTCTTGAGCGAGAGGGCGGGAACGTGTCTGGCAAGCTGGAACTGATGTTGGGGCCCATGAGGAGCAACAAGACAGCGGAGTTGTTGCGGCGCGCCGAGATGCGCCGTCAATATGCAAGCCAGTACGTGCTCGTCCTCAAGCCCAGTGACGACACTAAGGGCGGTCCCGGCATGGTCGAAAGCCGCAACCCCAACGGTCATGGCAAAATGGATGCGCTCGAGTTCAATTCCCACAACCCCTGGGAAGTTCTCAAGGCAATCGCTCAAAGAGAAAAGCAGATCGGCAAGAAGGTGGAGTGCATCGCCATCGACGAAGGCCAGTTTGTCAGCGAGCTTTTCCTTTTCACGCGCCACCTCCTCGACGCCAATCACGACGTCCTCATCGCCGGCCTCGATCTTGACTTCCGCGCCCTTCCCTTTGGCGAAATGCTCAACCTCACCTGGCTCGTCAATGCCTATGGCGGCAGCATCACGGAATGTATGGCCTACTGCAGTTGCGGAAGCCGCGCCCTCTACTCCCAGCGCCTCATTGACGGCAAACCCGCCGCCTACTTGAGTCCCATCAAGGTGCCCTGCGACTCCTACGAACCCCGCTGCGCCGAGCACTTTGTGCTCCCCGGCAAACCACACTGAACGCCCGGTTTTGCTCCTCGCTGATCACTCGATGCGTCCCGCCCTTGGCTGATAAACTAAGGGCTCATGATCCTCCCGTTTGTCCGCGAAATTTTTGCGGAGCTGGAGCACTCTTCGGGATTTGAGCGCGTAATCAGGCATCTGAGCCTGGGTGCGGGGCGGAGACGTGTATCCGGACTGACGGCAACGGCTCGCGCGCTTTATATTCCCCTCATGGCGCGGGCCGCCAGGCAGCCTGTTGTTGTCATCGTTGCTGACAACAAGGCTGCGGAAACACTTGAGCCCATGTTGAAGGCTGGCTGCGAACTCACTGGCGCCATCGATCCGGCTCGTGTCGTTCGTTTACCCGCCCACGACGTACTCCCTTTCGAAAATCTCTCACCCCATCCTGATGTACAGGAGCAGCGCGCCGAGGCTTTGTGGAAACTCGCAACCGGAGCCGTCGACATTTTGATCGCGCCCGTCGAGGCGGCTGCGCTCCGGCTCTTTGATCGCGATTACTATGCCGGCCTGGCCGTCACCCTTCGTCGCGGTGAGGAGGTCGACGTCGAAGTCCTCACCACCCATCTCGCATCGGTCGGTTACACCCAGATGGACCTCGTCGAAATGCCCGGCCAGTTTACCCGCCGTGGCGGAATCCTCGACGTCTACTCGCCTGAGCACGACCGTCCCGTGCGTGTCGAATTCTTCGGCGACGAAATTGAGACCATCCGCAAATTCGATCCTGAGACGCAGCGCTCGCAGTCCGGCCTCGATGAAGTACAACTGCTCCCGCTCACCGAAACCCCGCTCACTGAGCGCCTTTTAGCCGCCGTGCATGGGCGCTTGAGCAAGCAGCGTGTGGCCTTCGACACCAACGGAGAATCTTCTCCTGATGATCAGGACATGGCCGCCGAAGCAGCCAGTGCCGGAGGCGTCAGCGTCTTCCCGGGTTGGGAGTTCTTCACCGCCGTCGCAGGCGCCCAAAAGTCTCTTCTGTCGTTGGTACCCCGTTGCGCGCTCTTCGTCGATGAGCCGGCCATGGTGCGCAACCAGATCGAGCGCTGGTGGAACAAGGTCGAGCAGCGCCACGAGCGGTCCGGCATCGGCTCGCTCATCACCCCTGAAGACATCTATGTGCGGCCTGAAATTCTTCAGGCTCAACTCGGTTCGCACATGGGCCTCGATCTCGACCAGTTGGGCGCCGTTGACGTGCTTGAAGAAGACACAACCCTCGGCGAAATTGAACTCAATACCCGCCCCACACTTCGGTTTCACGGATCTATCCCCGCGCTCATCGCGCAACTGCAGAGCCTCATGGCAACCGAGTCGCGCATCGTACTCGCCGCCCCCAATCAGGGCGACGTAGAACGCTTGGCCACTCTTTTGCGCGAGTACCAGATCCCTTACCGCCTTGGCAGCCGCGTCATGCGGCCCGGTGGCGAAACCGTGATCGACGAAGCCAGTTACATGGCCGGCGATCTCCGCGTACCCGTCATCGTGCGCACGCCCCTGTCGGCCGGAGTCAGCTTCGCCGAGGCCAACTTGATCCTCTTCGGAGCCAACGACCTCTCCGACGATGCGGACGTCGCGGCCCGGCCCGAGCCCAAGCGATCCAAGACTGCAGCCTTTGTCTCCGACTTTCGCGACCTCGGCGTCGGCGACTACGTCGTTCATACCGAGCACGGCATCGCTCAGTACCAGGGCCTCAAGGAAATTGTTCAGGATGGGCTCTCCATCGAGTTCATGATCCTTGAGTTCGCTGAGCAGACCAAGTTGTATGTCCCGCTCACGCGCCTCGACCTCATTCAGAAATATCGCTCCACCGACGCTGGCCCCGCGCCTGAGCTCAGCAGGCTCGGCTCACAGCAGTGGACCAAAACCAAGGCGAAAGTTCGCAAGGCCATGCAGGACATGGCCGCCGAATTGCTCAAGCTCTATGCTGAGCGAACCGCCGCTCAGGGAAATGCCTTCTCCAAAGACAACGACTTCCAGCACGAGTTTGAGGGCTCCTTCGATTACACCGAAACGGAAGACCAGTTATCCGCCATCAGGGCCATCAAGTTCGACATGGAGTCCACGCGGCCCATGGACCGTCTCCTCTGCGGCGATGTGGGCTACGGCAAAACTGAAGTCGCCATGCGTGCGGCATTCAAGGCAGTGCAGGATGGCAAACAGGTCGCCGTGCTCACGCCCACTACCGTCCTCAGCTTTCAGCACTTTGAGACCTTCAAAAAAAGGTTCGCCCAGTTCCCCATCAACATCGAAATGATTTCGCGTTTCCGCACGGCCAAGGAGCAGAAGTCGATTGTCGAGCGCGTTGAAACCGGCAAGGTCGACATTCTCATTGGCACCCACCGCATTCTTTCCAAGGACATCAAGTTCCAGGACCTTGGCCTTCTCGTCGTCGATGAAGAGCAGCGTTTCGGCGTCCGCCACAAGGAGCGGCTCAAGCAGATGCGCAAGGAGATTGACGTGCTCGCCATGAGTGCTACGCCGATTCCGCGCACCCTCCACATGTCGCTCGTCGGCCTGCGCGACATGAGCGTCATCGAAACACCGCCCAAGGATCGCATGGCCATTCAAACCGTGGTGGCCAAGTTCGATGAAAAAATCGTGCGCTCCGCCGTTGAAATGGAATTGGAACGCGGCGGCCAAGTCTACTTCGTCCACAATCGCGTTGAATCCATCTACGAAATTGCCTCCCGCATTCAGGAGCTCGTCCCTTCCGCGCGCGTCGGCGTAGGCCATGGCCAGCTCAATGAAACTGAGCTCGAGCGCGTCATGCTGGCCTTCATGCGCCATGAGTTTGATGTGCTCGTCGCCACCACCATCATTGAGAACGGCCTCGACATTCCCCTCGCAAATACCATCCTCATCAATCGCGCTGACCGTCACGGCCTCAGCGAGCTCTACCAGTTGCGCGGCCGCGTCGGCAGGTCCAACCGTCGCGCCTATGCCTATCTCCTCATTCCGCCTGAAAATGAACTAACCGAAATCGCGCGAAGAAGACTCGCTGCCCTCAAGGAGTTCAGCGACCTTGGCGCAGGCTTCAAAATTGCCGCGCTCGACCTCGAGCTGCGCGGTGCCGGCAACATGCTCGGCGGCGAACAAAGCGGACACATTGAGGCGGTGGGATTCGAACTCTATACCTCCATGCTCGAGGCTGCTGTCAAGGAGATGAAGGGCGAAAGCAGTGAGGAGCGCCCCGCCACCCAACTCAACCTCGGCATCGCTCTCCGCATCGACGAGAGTTACGTGCCCGAAGAAAATCAGCGCCTCCGCCTCTACAAGAAGATCGCGGGAACGGCCAGCGACTCCGCCATCGACGAAGTGCGCGCCGAACTCGAAGACCGCTATGGTGCACCGCCCGATGCCACTGTCTACCTGCTTGAGGCCGCGCGTCTCCGCCTCGAGAGCGAGCGCTTGGGCATTGCCCAGATCGATCGCAAGCGCTCCGAGCTCCAGATTCGCTTTATGGAGAATGCCTCCGTCGATCCTGAGCATCTCATGCGTCTGGTTGCGCGAAACGCCAAACGCGGCGCGCAGTTCACGCCGCAGGGAATGTTGAAGTTTCCCCTCGCCGCTACCAGGCCCGATGAGATTCTCTTGGAGATTCACGAATTGCTTGAAAAACTGGCACCAACACCCGTAGGCGCATAACAGCCTGCAACAAAGAGGAATCATGAAATTAACAATGTCCATCCTTGCCATTGCAGTTGCCATGTCGGCCGCGATCCCTGCGCTCGCCGCGACTGAAGACTGGAAGCAGCAGTTCGCCAAAGCAACAGACGAATATTTTGAGCAGGTCGTCTTTCACTACGGCCCAACCGGTGGCACCCTGACCGGATTTCACCAATATGACGCGCAACTCGAAGACTACTCGCGCGCCAATATCGACGCTGAGATTGCTTCACTCAAGCAATTTGAGGCGCGCATCCAGGCAATTCATCCCGGCGATGACGCCGCAGATTTTGTCCCCCGAAGCGATCGCGAAATTGTGCTCGCCAGCATCCACTCCCAACTTTTGGAGCTCGAGACCATCCGCCCCTGGGAAAAGAACGCTGACACTTATTCCAGCACCTGTGCGAGCGCGGCATTCGCTTTGATGGAGCGCAAGTTCGCCTCGCCTGACGATCGGCTCCGTTCACTCATTGCCCGCGAAAAGCAAATGCCCACCCTGCTCGTCGAGGCGCGCGCCAACCTCAAAAACCCACCGCGCATCTTCACCGAAATTGCCATCGAACAGTTGCCCGGCATCGTCGACTTCTTTCAGCACGACGTCCCCTCAGCTTTTGCCGAAGCCCGCGATCCTCAGCTCAAAGCACAGTTCGCGCAATCGAACGCTGCCGTCATCGTGGCCCTCGGCAATTATCTCGGCTGGCTGAAAGCAGACCTGTTACCCCGTTCGAAGGGCGACTTCCGCATTGGCGCGCAGACCTTTCGCGACAAATTGAAGTACGACGAGATGGTCGACATTCCCCTCGACAAGCTCCTCGAAATCGGCTGGGCTGACATGCGCAAAAACCAGGACCACTTCAAGCAAGTGGCTCATGAGCTCGAACCGAATAAAACTCCCGCCGAAGTGCTGCAGGAACTCGGTGAAAACCACCCCGCTCCCGATCACCTTCTGGACGCGTTCCGCTCAACGTTCTCCGGCCTCACCAGTTTCATTCGCACCCATCACATCGTCACCATCCCGTCTGAGGTGCTGCCAACCCTGGAGGAGACTCCCCCCTTCATGCGTGCTACCACCACTGCGAGCATGGATACCCCCGGCCCATACGAGACCCACGCTACTGAAGCCTACTTCAACGTCACGCTGCCCGACGCCACAATGACGCCCGCCGAGGTCGACGGCTACATGCACGGATTCAACATCGGCACAGTGGTCTCCACCGCCGTGCACGAAGCCTTTCCAGGTCACTACATTCAGTTCCTTTGGCTCCCGCAGGCTCCAAGCAAGGTGCGCAAACTGCTGGGCGCCAATACCGATGTCGAAGGCTGGGCGCACTATTGCGAACAGATGATGCTTGATGAAGGCTACGGCCAACCCGGAGTTGGCGCCAAGAACGAGCGCGATGCAAAGTTCCTGCGCCTTGGCCAGTTGCAGGACGCGCTGCTCCGCAATGCCCGCTTCATCGTTGGCATTCAAATGCACACCGGAAACATGACCATCGAGCAGGCCGAAGACTTCTTCCAGAAGGAAGGCTTTCAATCAAGGGAAAACGCCATCGTCGAAACCAAGCGCGGCGCCGGCGATCCTACCTATCTCTACTACACGCTCGGCAAGCTCGAGATCATGAAGCTCCGCGAAGACATGAAGAAAAAACAAGGAGCCGCCTTCTCGCTTGAAAAGTTCCACGACGACTTCCTCAAGCAGGGATTCCCCCCGATCAAAATCGTCCGCGAAGCCATGCTGGGAGACGACTCGCCAACGCTCTAGAAACTCATATCAAAACGGACCGTCATCCTGAGCGAGCGTAGCGAGTCGAAGGATCTGCGGTTGCTCTTCGCAACTTATCCAATGAACTTCTGGGACCGAAGACTCTGTGTCGGCACATTCTGACTACGCCTTCCACTTGATATTGCACCCAATCGACGGGCTCTGTTCCTCAGGAACCTTCCCACCCGCAAGCACCGTGTCAATCGCAGCGCGCAAATCCTTCCCCGTCACAGGAACTCCGTTTCCCGGCCGGCTCGCATCGAATTGCCCTCGATACGCCAGCTTGAAATCGGCATCGAACAGATAAAAATCCGGCGTGCACGCGGCATCGTATGCATGGGCCGCGGACTGCGTCTCGTCGTAGAGATAGTTGAAGACAAATCCAAACGTCTCGGCCTGCTGCTTCATGCCCGCAGGGCTGTCCGCCGGGTGCGTACTTACATCATTCGAACTGATGGCCACAATCCCCAGCGTTTGCCCAGCATAGTCTTTGCCGAGCTTCGCCAGTTCTTCATTGATGTGCTTCACGAAGGGGCAGTGCGCGCAGATGAACATCACCAGCAATCCCTTTTTGCCACGGAAATCATCGCAGCTCACCGTCTTCCCGCTCACCACCTCGGGCAGTACAAAGTTCGGAGCAGCGGTTCCCAGTGCGAGCATGGTCGATGCAGTTTGAGCCATGGAAATACTCCTCTAGAAAAGCGGCGTCTGGCGGCTTGGCAAGGCCAGGCCGAAGTGTTCGTAGGCAAGGCGCGTGGCAACGCGTCCTCGTGGTGTGCGATCCAGAAAGCCAATCTGGATGAGAAACGGCTCGTACACTTCTTCGAGCGCGTCTTCCTCTTCGGCAAGTGTTGCGGCTAGCGTGCCCAGGCCCACAGGGCCGCCATCGTACTTCTGGATTATTGTCAGCATCAGGCGCCGGTCAATCTCGTCGAACCCGTGCGCATCCACTTCAAGCATAGCCAGGGCAGCGTTGGCGGTCGGACGGTCAATCGTCCCCGAACCGCGTACCTGCGCAAAATCACGCACGCGCCGCAGCAGCCGGTTCGCAATGCGCGGTGTGCCGCGCGAGCGAAGTGCAATCTCCGCAGCGCCGTCCTCGTCGATCGGGATCTGCATCACCTCGGCCGAGCGCGTCACAATCACCCGAAGCTCCTCTTCCGTGTAGAACTCCAGCCTCAGCAGAATCCCAAACCGCGACCGCAGTGGCGACGACAGCAGCCCCGGCCGCGTCGTCGCTCCCACAAACGTGAACGGCCGAAGCTCCATCACGTGGGTGCGCGCCGCCGGTCCCTGTCCAATAATGATGTCCAGCTTGTAGTCTTCCAGCGCCGTGTACAGCTTTTCTTCCAGCACCGGCTGCATCCGGTGAATCTCATCCAGAAACAGCACCTGGCGCTCGCGCAAATTCGTAAGAATCGCCGTCAGGTCCCCCTGGATCTGCAGTGCAGGCCCTGAAGTCTGCTGGAATCCCACATCCAGTTCGTTCGCGATAATTGTGGCCAGCGTAGTCTTGCCAAGGCCCGGCGGCCCAAACAACAGCACATGGTCCAGAGCTTCGCCGCGGGATTTGGCAGCCTCCAGCGCAATCGCAAGCTGTTCCTTGGCCTTCGATTGACCAATAAATTCGCCCAGCCACCGGGGTCGCAGTTTCAGTTCGAATCCCTGCTCCTCTTCGGCGCGAGCAGCGCTTACAAGACGTTCCGGATTGTTGTCACCAGCGATGGCCATGCTGGAAGAAGTGTAGCGGGCCGGGGTTGCGACTGCAACAGGCGGTATATAGGGTGAATTCGTTCAATCAGTCACGTTCACCACTCCCGCAACCAACTTGTAATGGAAACCTTCAAATGGTTCGCTCAGGCTCACGGTGAGCAGCGTTCGCGGGAGCTTGCCTTTGAAGAAGAGAGCGTTGGGATAAATTCCGGCAGGTAGGAGCTTCAGTTGATCGAGCCAGACAGGGTCGGTTACAGCCAGATCGTAGCAGGCTCGCACAACGCTACCTACGCGAAAGATAGCGCGGTTCTTGCGCTTGCCCTTTTCTTCGCGGACCCACCACCACAGATTTTCCGGGTGGATGAGTTCAAGCGATGTCCCAACCGGAGCTGACTCAATCTTGCGGCCATAGACCCTGTCTCCATACCCCTCGAGCACTGCAGGTTTCTTGCTCGTGTAGTCGGCGAGAAACCGTGTGTCTTCCGGCCGGTCGAATCGGCGGACCTGGCGCCAGGGCTCTGCCGTTACAAAAACGTCCTCCGGATGAGCGTTGGACCCGCACTTCTCGTCAAGCTCGGCTTCAAACACATCGAGAAGCGCAGCAGGCTTGCCGTCCGAGTAGCAGGTCTCCTTAAAGGTAAGGCAGCCGGGGATCTGCTTGCCAACCAGTCGAACCCATTTATTTGTGACAAGACTGATACCAGCAACGCAGCGGTGATCGTGCTTGTAGGAGTTTGCAAGACAGAGAATTCGTTCGATACTCATGAAGTTAGACCAGCTTTAGAAATCTAAATTAAAGATGATGAATTTCTACTCCTTCCCAACACTTCTGTAAATATTCGAGAACCAGACGTCGATGACAATGTTCTGGTGTTGCCTCGCTACACAAAAGCACAGTCTTTCGCGCGAAGCTCTCTTTATTGATATTGGACTCGATGCTCCTGGCGTGCATCAGGGCAAGAAACGCGCCTTCGTAGACATCCCAACTGCCTTTTCGTTTCTTATATGCATCGAGGATCTCTTGCGTTGGCGCGAGCAGGGGTTCATGCTCATAGGCGGCCTCGCAAATCTCCCGCAGAAAGTAGCCAAGGTCGCCCTGCTTGGCAAATGCGGCGAGTTGCGAAGTGTTATTCAACCGCACATCGAGAAGCCGCTCGATGCCGTGAGCCTTTAATGTGCCGAAGAACTCGCTGGCGCTTTTTTGGGTAAAACCGATGCTGTAGATCTCCATTGGTCCTCGTCGAGTTCCGCAAACAGCGCTGGCTGGGCATCGACCAGCGGCTTTCGCGCTTCGGCTGTCACGGCTTCTTCCGTTTCCAGGCGTCCGTCGCCACGAATATGAAGCATTGTATGACCGCGCTCGACAAGGACACGCCCAATCAGAAGGCGGCGGTGGCAATGCGCAGGGTTTTCTTCCCCGCAAACCAGGGCGACTCGAAAGCGCTCCATCCCGTTTTCAAGGCGAGTGATGGCTGCTTTGAACTTGGCATCTTCACAAAGCCTCCCATAAATCACCCGGCCCTTGGCGTCATAGTAGTTTGGGTTGGCCGGACGGCCACCCAAATCCGCGCCAAGAAAAAGGTAGCGGAACCCTGAACCCTCCAAGGAGCTCTGCATCAGCTCCTTGTCAAATTGCGGCACATACTTCGAATATGGAGAGCTACGCGTATCCACCACTACCTCAACCTTATGTTGGCGAAGGAGGGCAAGCCAAACGTCAGCAGCATGGTTGGAGTGACCGATGGTGAAAAAGCTGCTCATGCGCGAACCCTTGCCAACGAGAATAGCACTTTCTCATGCAACGCCGATCGAGCCCAATGGACCCTCCGCCGATCTGCCTAAATACTCAGATTTCGGTTGACGCCCCATTGATCACATCCGCGAATCTCCGGCAGGCGAATACCGCTTGTCGATCGCGTGACCAAAGGCAAGCAGGTTGCCATCAGGAGCAAGGATCAGGAGTTCGCGTTGGCCATAGAGCTTGTCCGCAGGTCCATGCACATCGCATGGAGGTAACAGGTCGAGCTTCGGCTTTAGCTCTGCGTAGAGACGATCCACGTCCTGCACATCAATGTAGTAGGCAAAGCGGCGGGTGCCGGGTGGAGCAGCGTCCTTGCCGGTTTGCTCCCAAATACGGAAGCCGGCGGTTTCCCGCTGCACATAGGCGTAGTCGTGTACGCGGTATTGCACTTCAAAGTCGAGAAGATCGACAAAGAAGGCCAGCGCTTTTTCCAGGTCCTCAACAATCATGAAGGGCGTCACCTGGATGAAGTTCAGAACAAACTTGGGAATCGAAGTCGACATCGGTCGCTCCTTGGGCGGTAGGTTAGCACAATCTCGCTATGCCGGCGCCTTCACTTCCGGCCAGTAGCGAAACGACCGAAATGTCGCACTGCCCGAGCCGAATGCGGAGACGGCAGGACGCACATCGAGGAAGCCTCCAAGAACATTGTGATCCATGCCCGAAATCTCCGCCGACTCCTCGGTCCGGCGCCACTCCATCCCCGGCAGCCGGTAGTAGAAGTCTATTTCCTGGTGGTCATTGACGATCCGGAGTGTGGCGCGGGCGGCGCCTTTTTCCCGGTTGGAGCCGGCGCTGTTATTGGCATTGCGGGCGGAGATGCCTTCCGGAGAGATCGTGATGCCCGTCGAGTGCTGGGGGTCATAGAACAGATGGAGACCGGCCGTGCAGCCCGGTTCCACTTGAACATCGATCTCGATGGTGTAAGAGTGACCCCCGACAGGCGTCGTCAGAACAGAAGTATCCATCAGAGACTGGCCGCGCGCCTTGAGGTTCAGCGCGCCAGTTCCGGTTGTAAAGCGAGAGGGGTCGAACTCCTGCCAGAATCCCCATTGGAGGCCTAGACTCGGTTCGGTGAAGTCGTCGGATGGATCGAGAAAATCCCGCTGCGTTGTGCCCGGAATCGGCATCGGGATCGCTGAATCCGCGGTGATGCCGTTCGCGATGCGGAACCAATGATCTTGCGTCCACTCGATGGGAAGCAGCAACAGTTGCCGGCCCAGGGTACGATATCCGTTCTCATAAGCATGGACGGTGATGTACCACTTTCCATCCGGAGTGTCGACGAGACGGCCGTGTCCCAGCGAGAGCCAGCGGTCGTCACGAGAGCCGGTGTGGACGACGGGATTGTACGGAGAAAACTCCCATGGGCCGTCGGCATGTCGGCTGCGAGCGGACACAACCGCATGGCTTGTACCGGGACCCGCCGTGCCACCCTCGGCCACATTCAGGTAAAAATACCCGTCGTGCTCAATCACCTTCGGGCCTTCCAGGCAGGTACACTCCATCCGTATCGAAGCGGGTATCGGCCACGGTTCGAGAACGGTGCGGGGAGGGACCTTGACGGCCAGACCGTCAGCCGTAAGCTCAGCCATTCTTCCGCCGGCCATGTAGAGAAAACGTCTACCGTTCTCCGCAATGTGGGCGGGATCGATCGCGTCGATGCCGAGATCGATAGGCTCGCTCCATGGACCAGTGGGGTGGTCGGCATGAATCACCATGAGTTTGCCCGCTGCCGGAAAATAAAGATAAAAGCGGCCCTGGTACTCGCAAAGGTAGGGCGCCCAGACGGTGCCGTAATAGCGCTTGAGCGCGGCGGCGACGGGACGCCAGTTAATGAGATCGGTCGAGTGCCAGATGAGAAGTCCGGGGGCGTAGTTGAAGCTGGAGTGGGTAAGGTAGAAATCGTTCCCCACCCGAATCGGGCTGCCATCAGGATGGTCGCCGCCAAGGATGGGGTTGCGATAGGTGGCTTCGCTTTCTGGAAACGCGAAGCGTGCATGCGTTGCAAAGGCAAGCGCAGCGGAATTCAAAACAAATTTGCGTCGTGTAAGCATGGCCCGCACAGTGTAGCCTCAAGGCATTCGACAGGTAAAGGAACGGAGCCCACCCACCCCTGGCGATTTAGACTGGAATCTGTCCCGCTGACGTGATGACCCACCGGTTCGGAATCCTTCGCCGCTTCCGCTTCAACCTGCCGCAGCGTATCGCGGCCGGATTGCTTGCGCTCTTCCTCCTTCAGGGCTTTTGGCTTATCGGCCGCCAAACACTCACTGATCGCGACTATCAGTACGCGCGCTGCGGCCGCGAAACCTGGGAGCGGCCCTCGGCCGTCGCCGGCTATTACACCACATGTGGCAACATTCACGACGGCATCCTTGCCTACCGCCTCGCAGGTCTCCCGCTCACCTTGAATCTTCTCGTCGAGCGCGCGCTCGATACCTTCCGCAAACCGGAAGACCGCGTCGTGCAGGCCCCTGTCGGCGAAATCAGTACCTGGGAACTGCGCCACCAGATGACCCACATCCTCTTGCTGCTCCGTTTGCCCTTTCTCTTTGCGGGAGTCCTTCTCGGCGGCTGCATCTGGTGGGTCACGCGGCGGCTTTACGGCAACCTCGGCGGATACACGGCGCTCGCGCTCTACTGTTTTTCTCCCCCTGTGCTCAAAACATGTGTCGCTCCCAACCCCGAGGTGCTTGCCGCACTCGGAGTTTACGGCGGCGTCTACACCTGCATCGGCGTGGCTCACGCCATGCAGGGACCTCGTCGCAAGAGTCGGGCACGCATTGTGCTTCTCACCCTGCTCTTCGGCGCAGCCGCTGCCTCGCACATCGCCGCATTGCCGTTGGCCGCTCTTCTCGGCTTCGTACTCATGCTCTGGATTGCTGAAGGGCACAGGAGCCAGGCATTGCCCGTCGTGCTCATCGCGACTGCGGGGGCGCTCGTGTTGCTCTTTGTCTCCTACGGCTTCTCGCCGGACGCCTTCAGTTACGTCTTCCGCTCCGCTGCCGGATTCCTCTGGTTCTCGCTTGATCCGGCCTGGCGGTTCTTCTCTTCCCTCAGCAACGCAGGCATCACCATCGCAACCGTTGCCTCGCTCCTGCTTTATCTCGGCCTCAGGCGCTCGCGCTACTTCGGCAACACCGCTCCGCTCCTCTGTGCATGCGTCCTGTTCCTCCTCGTCACCACCGGAACCCAGGCGTCTCCGTGGCTGTGGGCGTTGCCATTCCTCGCCACATTTGTGAGCGGAGTGTTCGCGGATGCATATGAAAGTCCGCGCGGTCGGCTCGCGATGGCCGCCGCCGGTTCCATAGTCCTGCTTCAATGCATCTTCTGTCTGCTCAGTCTTCCCGGCCTTCTTTAGCCCCGCCCAAGACCAAAAACTGCCTCAAAATCGTATCCCCACACCCCGCCAAAGGGGTCCGGAATTCATCCATTTTGCCCAGTTTTCCTGCGCTCCCCACGAGCCGCCAAATCCCTCTCATAACACATTGATAAATAAGGCCTTATTTCCTTAGTCAAGCCTTGCTAATCAGCCCCTCGAACGCGTAAAATGAAACCACAGCTCTCGGACCCGGCCCTGCTCGTTCCGGACCACTTTTGCCGCCCTCCTTTGAGCCCCGAAAAACCCTATGGCAGACGATCAGAACCCTCAGCTCCCTCTCGAAGGCGGAACGCCCCCAAACGGCGGACAGAACCTGATTCCCATCAACATCGAAGAGGAGATGCGCCGCTCCTATCTCGACTACTCGATGAGCGTCATCATCGGGCGCGCGCTCCCCGATGCCCGAGACGGACTCAAGCCCGTTCATCGTCGCGTCCTCTACACGCTCAGCGAGATGGGCCTCCAGCACAACAAGAAATACACCAAGTGCGCAAAGGTCGTCGGCCAAGCCATGGGTGTCTACCATCCCCACGGCGACTCCGCTATCTACGACACGCTTGTCCGTATGGCCCAGCCCTTTTCCCTGCGCTACCCGCTCGTCGACGGCCAGGGCAACTTCGGCTCTGTCGACGGTGATCCTCCCGCCGCCATGCGTTATACCGAGTGCCGCATGGCGCGCATCGCCGGCGAGTTGCTCGCCGACATCGACATGGAGACCGTCGACTTTGTTCCCAATTACGACGAGTCCACCTTTGAGCCCACGGTACTGCCCACCCGCATTCCCAACCTCATCGTCAACGGTTCCAGCGGCATCGCCGTCGGTATGGCCACCAACATTCCGCCCCACAATCTCACTGAGATCGTTAACGCCGCCATCGCCCTCGTCAACGATCCCCACGCCGGCCTTGCTGAAGTCCTCAAACACGTCCACGGTCCTGACTTCCCCACCGGCGGCTTCCTCTACGGCAAAAGCGGCATACCCCAGGCCTACAAGACCGGGCGCGGGCGCTTCCTCATGCGCGCCAAAACCGCCCTTGAAAACCTGACCAAGGAGAAGCAGGCGATCATCGTCACCGAGATCCCCTACCAGGTCAACAAGTCAAAGCTCATCGAGCGCATCGCCGAGCTCACTAACGAAAAAATCATCGACGAAATCAGCGACGTGCGCGACGAAAGTGATCGCGACGGCATGCGCATCGTCATCGAGCTCAAGCGCGGCGCCCAGCCTGAGATCGTGCTCAACCAGCTCTACAAGCACACCCAGATGCAGGAAAGCTTCTCCATGATCTTCCTGGCTGTGCTCAACGGTCAGCCTCGGGAGCTCGGTCTCGATCAGGCCATCCGCGCCTTCATCGACCATCGCGTTGACGTCGTCCAGCGCCGCACCGTCTTCTTGCTGCGCAAGGCGCGCGAGCGCGAGCACATTTTGGAAGGCCTCCAGATTGCCCTCGACAACCTCGACACGGTCATCAAGATCATCCGTGCATCGGGCTCAAGAGCTGAAGCCCGCGAAAATCTTTACGCCTGGGGCAAGGGCAACGAAATTGTCATCACGCTCGACCGCAAGCGCCTGCCCAACGAGGAGAAAGGCCTTACCCTCCGCCAAATCGACGCCATCCTCGAGTTGCAGCTCTATCGCCTCACCCAACTCTCCATCGACGAACTGCTCACAGAGCTCAAGCAGGTCCGCGAGCGCATCGCCGAGTACGAGTCCATCCTTGCCAGCGAAACCAAGCTCCGCGCCGTCATCGTCGCCGAGCTTGAAGAAGTGCGCGACAAGTATGGCGACGCGCGCCGCACCCAGATTGTCGATGAAAGCGCCGAGCTCCAGCTTGAAGACCTCATCGCCGATGAGCAGGTCGCTGTCACCGTCAGCCACCAGGGTTACCTCAAACGGACGCCCATCTCCATCTATCGCTCCCAGCGTCGCGGCGGCACCGGCCGTACCGGCATGAAGACCCGCGAAGAGGACTTCGTCTCCCAGCTCATCGTCAACTCCACGCATGCCTATCTGCTCTGCTTCACTAACGCCGGCCGCGTCTACTGGCTCAAGGTCTACGAGATTCCCGACGTAAGCGCGGCTGGCAAGGGCAAGTCCATGCAGAGCCTGCTCGATCTGCAACCAGGAGAGAATGTCCGCGCCATCCTCCCCGTCCGCGATCTCGAGGAGGAAGGCAAGTTCATCTTCTTCGCCACGCAAAAGGGCACGGTCAAGAAGACCCCGCTCAAGGACTTCTCCAACGTCATGGCCCGCGGCATCATCGCCATCGGCATCGACAAGGACGATGAGCTCGTGATCGCCCGCATCACTGACGGCTCGCAACTGGTTTTCCTTGCCACCCACCTCGGCATGGCCATCCGCTTTGACGAGGCCGATGTGCGCTCCATGGGCCGTCCCGCCTACGGCGTCCGCGGAATCGCACTCGCCAAAAACGACTTCGTGGTCGGCGCCGCCATCACCCCCAAGGAGCATGAGGAGGGCGCATTCCGCATCCTCTCCGTCACTGAGAACGGCTTCGGCAAGCGCACCGATGTCGACCAGTACCGCCTGCAGACCCGTGGCGGCAAGGGCGTCAAGAACATGGCCGTTACGCCGCGCATCGGTCGCGTCAACACCATTCAACTCGTCGACGACTCCTCTGAGCTCATGGTCATCAGCCAGTTCGGCAAGATCATCCGTTGTGACACCAAGACTATCCGCGCCGCCGGCCGCGCCACCCAGGGCGTCCGCATCCTCACCCTCGAACCCGACGACAAGGTAGCCGCAGCAGTCATCATTCCACCTGAAGAACTTAAGGACGACGAGCCCACGCTTCTCCAGTAGCCGCATTTGATCCACCGGCGAAATCCGGAATTCACGGGGTGCACGGAACCATGCCGGCCACAGGAGCCAAACCGCAAGGCGCAACAACCGAAGCAGACGCCGCCCAGGCCGTGCGCCAGATGTTCGACTCCATCGCACCCCGCTACGACCTGCTCAATCACGTCCTCTCTGCCAACATCGATCGCCTCTGGTGGCGGCGCACCGCGCATCGCTTCCGTCCAATCCTCGCCGACCCCAACGCCGCAGTCCTCGACATCTGCTGCGGCACCGGCGACATGACCATGGCGCTCCTCAAGCTTCGCCCGCGCAACTCCCAACCCATCTTCGCAGCGGACTTCGCACGCGCCATGCTCACCCGCGGTACTCTCAAATTCGGAGCAGAAAGCAGAGGCGCAGACAAGCCATACGCCATCCCACTTGAAGCCGATGCCCTTCATCTCCCGCTCAAAGATGCATCCCTCGACCTCGTCGTCACCGCATTCGGATTCAGAAATCTCGCCAACTACGAGTCGGGCCTCCGTGAGTTTCACCGCGTCCTCAAACCTGGCGGCCGGCTCGGCATCCTCGAATTCAGTGAACCCGGCGGCCGGCTCGGCAAAGCCTATGCCGTCTACTTCCGTCGCGTCCTCCCAACCATCGGCCGCCTCGTCTACGGCAAACAGGGACCCTACAACTACCTGCCCACCTCGGTCGACAACTTCCCGCCTCCCCCCCAGATGCTCGCCTTGATGCAAAGCACCGGTTTCGCGCAATGCACCTGGAAGGCCTACACCTTCGGCATCGCCGGGTTGTACACCGCCGCACGCTCGCCTGTAGTCTAAAGACTCAATGTCCCAGGCCCCTTCCAGTTCGCCCGCGTTGGAATTGCCCGTAATGACGCTGGCGGAATCTTCTGCTGCCAAGCGGCGCGTAGCTCGCAATTCCATGGTCGCCGCCGCGGCCATGACCATCCTCAAGCTTACGGCTGGACTGCTCTCAGGCTCACTCGGCGTGCTCTCCGACGCCGCCCACTCCGCGCTCGACCTCGTCGGCGTTGCGCTGACCTTCTTTTCTGTTCAGGTCAGTGACAAGCCCGCCGACGAAGACCATACCTACGGTCACGGCAAGGTCGAAAACCTCACCGCGTTTTGCGAAACCATCCTCATGGCCCTCTCCTGCGCCTGGATCATCTATGAGGCGCTCGACCGCATCGTCCACCACGCCACCCTGCTGCACCACTCCATCTGGCCGGTCCTGGTCCTCCTCACTTCCATCGCTGTCGACTACTGGCGCTCCCATCAACTCCGCGCCGTCGCCGTCCTCACCGGTTCACCCGCGCTTGCGACCGATGCATTCCACTTCGCCAGCGACATCTGGGCCACACTCGCCGTCCTCTGCGGCCTTGGCGCCAGTTGGCTCGGAGCGTACTACGCCATCTCTTGGCTCGAATACGCTGACCCCTTCGCCGCAGTCATCGTTTCCATCATGATCCTGCGTCTCACTCTCCGGCTCGGCCGCGAAACCATTGCCGTACTCATGGACGAAGTCCCTGCCGAGACCCGTCGACGTCTGGTCCGCGAAGTGCAGCAGGTCGAGGGCGTCATGGCCATCGAGCAGGCCCGCGTGCGTCGCGCCGGTGCCGGGTATTTCGCTGACCTCACCCTCGCGCTGCCCCGCCGTTTCACCTTCGAGCACACAGGCGAGCTCGTGCAGGCGGCCACCGATGCGGTCCACCGTGCGCTGCCCCGCGCCGATGTTGTCATCCACACCGTTCCCCGCGAAGCCCGCGCCGAGAGCGTATTCGATCGCGTCCGCGCCGTCGCCGCCCGCAACAACGTCTCCGTCCACGACCTCAGCGTCCAGTCCCACCATGGGCGCTTGCGCGTCGAGCAGCACGTTGAACTCGACGAGAAAATGACCCTGCGCGTCGCCCACGGCTTTGTCTCTTCCCTTGAAGCCGAGATCCTGCGCGAAGCCCCGGAAATCGACGCCGTGTTAACCCACATTGAGAGCGAGCCGGCCACCATTGAGCTACCCCAGGTGATGTTGGAAGAAGACCGCAAAATCGAACTTGCCATGCGCTCGGCCGCTCGCCTGTTTTCCGAAATCATCGACGTGCACGAGATCATCGTCGGTCGAACGGCCGAGCACCTGAACCTGAGCTGCCATTGCACACTCCCCGATGATCTGCCCATGCAGCGGGTGCACCTCGTCATCACCGCGCTCGAAGACCGTTTCAAGCTCGAGTGCCCTGAAGTCCAGCGCGTCACCATCCACCCCGAACCGGTCACCGACAATTTGCGCTGAAGCCCTGTTTCCCTGTTCTTGATGCGACAATAACAGCGAGGATAAAGCCGCGGGAATGAATAGCCGTTCCATCGTCAACTTCTTCCGGATAGCGTCTCTGCTTCTTCTGCTGGTCGCCGTCACCCTGCTCGCGGCCATCACCACCATGCACTTTGCCATTCATGGCGCTGAGGTGCAGGTTCCCTCGCTCAAAGGCATGACCGTCCCCGACGCACGCAGCCAGACCGCCGGCCTTGGCCTCAACCTCAACGTTGACAATCGCTACTACTCGGCAGATGTCGCCGCTGGGCATATCCTCTCTCAGTCCCCCACGCCTGGCTCCGTGGTCCGCCGCGAGTGGACGGTGCGCGTCTCTGAGAGCCTCGGCCCGCAACAGGTTGATGTGCCTGATACGGTCGGCCTCGATCAGCGCGTTGCGGAGCTGGACCTGCGCCGCGCCGGACTTGAAGTGGGCACCACCGCCAAACTCCCCCGTCCCGGCGTCGCCGAAGGCACAGTCCTCGCGCAGGATCCGCCCGCCCACGCGCAGGACATCGCCCAGCCCACCGTCAATCTGCTCGTCGCCGCTCCTGACCGCGAAGCGCCCGACGGCTACGTCATGCCTGACCTCGTCGGCCTGCCCATCATCACTGCGCAAAGTGAACTCATCAAGGTCGGTATCAAGGCTACCCCCATCTACGTCAACGTGTCCGTCGGCCCCATGGGCAGCGGAAACGCGCCGCTCGTTCTACCCATCAGACCCGGCGCCGTCACCGGCCAGTCCCCCCCCGCCGGAGCACGCGTCGACCAATCCACCCTGGTGCACCTCACCGTAGCCAAGTAGTTCACCGCCCCCAAGTTGCGCGAGTCGCCTACAACTGATTTTCAAGCTGTACCGAAGAAGAGGACCTTATGGGAGTAACTGAAGATCTTGATCGGGTTTCATTGCAGGAGAAAGAGCTGCAGTTAACGCGGATGGACGAACAGATGGCCTGGGAAATCGGCATGCGCCTGCGGACGTTGGCCGAGGAGCGCAGCCTGCCGATCGTGGTCGATGTGCGCCGCTTCGGGCAGCCGCTCTTCTATACGGCGCTCAAGGGCACAACCCCCGACAACGTTTCCTGGGTACAGCGCAAGAGCAATGTGGTCGCTCGCTTCCATCGCAGCTCCTATGGCGTCGGCCTCACCATGAAGTCAAAAAACGATTCGCTTGAAGCCCGCGGCTTGCCCATCAGCGACTACGCTTCGCACGGCGGATCGTTTCCGCTCGCAGTCAAGGGCGCAGGCATCGTCGGCAGCGTCACCGTCTCCGGACTTCCGCAGCGCGCCGATCACGAATTGGTAGTCGAAGCCCTCTGCGCCCTGCTCGGCAAGGATTACGCCTCACTCAAGCTGGGTCCCGAGTAGCCCGCGCCCATCCGCCCGGCCCCTCGCTGACCCGCCTCGCTCATCCGGTCCGCTCCATCAGCGCGATAACGAACCCGTCCGTGTTCAAAGCCTCCGGCAGCAAATGGAGCGCGCCACATGGCGTCAGACAAGCCCGCAACCGCTCCGCTCCGCCGGAATGTAAAACGCCGCTCTCGCCGAGCGCTTCAATCCGCCCCGCCAGCGAAACCGGCCGCGCCTTTGCTCCCGCCGCCAACACTGCCTCAACCACCTGCTCGTTCTCTTCGGGCTCCAGTGAGCAAGTGGAGTAAACAACCAGCCCGCCAGTTCTGACAGCGCGCAACACCCCGCCAAGAATCGCCCTTTGCCGCTCAGCCTGCCTCGCCAGATCTTCAATCCTCAGTCGATGCCGAATCTCCGGATTGCGCCCCAGTGTGCCTGTCCCACTGCAAGGCACATCCGCCAGCACCAAATCGAAGGCTCCCTCTTCCGCCAGCGCAGTCGCGTCCGCCTGCCGGCATTCAATGCGATCGCCGTAATGAGCAACACGTTCGCGCAATTGGGCGAGCCGCTGCTTGCTTGCCTCGCAGGCAACAATACGCGCCTGCGGGTTACGCTCGGCGAAGATGAGGGTTTTGCCTCCGGGGGCTGCGCACGCGTCAAGGATAGAGTTGACTGCGATCCCGCTTCCCTGCCCGGCAAGTTCCGCCACCAACTGCGAGCCTTCATCCTGGATGCGTATGCGCCCCTCACGAAACGCCGCAGTCGCAGTCACATCTCCGGAGACAACGATGCGCGCAGAAGTCAGCACTTCGCCGGGTTCAAGATGTACTCCCGCCCGCGTCAGTTCCTCCTCCACTCCAGACCCAGCAATGCGAACCGTCAACCCCGGCTGAACTTGCCCGTGCCGACAAATCGCGTGTGCTGCCTCAAGCCCGTAGAAATCAACCCATCGCTCCACCATCCAGCCAGGATGGCCTTCTGCCAACGCCAGTCCGGCAGCGCTCTCCTCCAAAAGATTAGGGCGCGGAGCGCCGGCGCCGAGTTTGCGGAGTACCGCGTTCACCATGCCCGACGCAAATTTATGCCCTGCCTGTTTGGCCAGCTCAACGCTCTCATCAATCGCAGCCCGCGCGGGAATGCGATCCAAATGCAGCAGTTGGAACGCACCCAGCCGCAGCGCAATCAGAATCTCCCGATCGAGTTTGGCGTTCGGCCGTTTCAGTAGCGTCTGCAGTTGGTGGTCCAGTTGAATCTGCCAGCGAAGCACGCCCAGAACCAACGCTGTTGCCAGGTGTCGATCCGGCGCGGAGAGTGCGTTGATTGCCTTACCGCGCAGCAGATCGTCGGAGTGCGATTGACCCCGTTCCACCGCCATCAGCACCTCGAATGCCGCTTTGCGTGCTGCCGAGATTTGAGACATCGCGCTCAACCCAGCCGCGCGTTGTCGGCAGGGGGTGTTCCGCGTAGAAACTCAGCCGTGGTCATCCTCTTCTTGCCCTCGAGCTGAACCTCGATCAGTTCGATCCATGTCTCGCCAGCGCATGCGGCAAGCAGCCGATGATTCTCCACGTGAATCTGTCCCGGCTGCGATGAGATTGACCCGGAAAATCCGGAACCCTCAGCAAGACCCATGCGATGAGCGATCAGCTTTTTCCCGTCATACGTCGTAAATGCTCCGGGCCACGGCTGAAATCCGCGCCAGCGATTGTAGAGCTCATGCGCGCTGCGCGCCGCAAAGTCCATTCGCCCATCCTCGCGATCGAGCATTGGCGCAAAGCTTGCGAACTCGTGATTCTGCGCCTGCGGCTTGATCGTCCCATCTGCAAGCCCGGCCAGCGTCTCCACAACCAGCGGCGCACCCGCATGCGCAAGCTCATCGAACAACTCCACCGCTGTCGCATTCGGCCCAATCTCCAACGTCTGCTGCAATAGAATCGGCCCCGTATCCAGACCTTCTTCCAGCAGCATTGTCGTGTTGCCCGTATATGCGTCGCCCATCGCTACCGCCCACTGGATCGGCGCGGCTCCTCGATACTTCGGCAGCAACGAACCGTGCAGATTGATGCATCCTAGTCGCGGCAGCTTCAGCATCCACGGCGGAATCATCCGCCCGTAGGCCACAACCACAATTGCATCGGGAGCAATCGCCTCAAGCTGGCTCCGAAACGCTGCATTTGTCTTGATTTTTTCCGGCTGCTCTACAGGAATTCCCGCCGCAAGCGCCGCCTGCTTCACCGGGGGTGCGGTCATGGTTTGCGCGCGCCCCACGGGCCGGTCCGGCTGCGATACCACCAGCGCAATCTCGTGCCCCGCGGCAGCCAATACCTCAAGCGTAGGTACCGCGAAGCTCGGCGTGCCGCAAAAAATCAGTTTCACAGCTCTACCACTCGCCGTTGGCTTGCATCTTGCGAATCTTGCGCAAATTCAGGTTGCGCTTCAGTGCGCTCATCCTGACCAGAAACAGGATCCCGTCCAGATGGTCGATCTCGTGCTGAAGGCATCGCGCCATCAACTCCTCACCGTCCATCTCAAACCATTTTCCATGCACGTCCTGCGCGCGCACCCGCACCTTCGCCGCGCGCACAACTTTTTCACGAATATCCGGAAAACTCAGGCAGCCTTCCTCGTCGTAGAGCCGGCCTTCGCTTGAAATAATCTCCGGGTTGACCAGCACCAGCTTGTCTTCAGGCTTCTTGCCCATGCTCAGGTCAATCACCGTCACGCGTTTTGAAGCGCCCACCTGCGGCGCCGCCAAGCCAATGCCCTGCGAGGCATAGGTAGTCTCGAACATATCCGCAACCAGCTTGCGTAGCTCCGCGTTGAACTCAGTCACCGGCTCGCCGGGCTGCGACAATATCGGTTCGGGGTATTTCACAATCTTTCGAATCATTGTTGCTTGCTAAAAGCTCCGTATCTGTTCGATGTATCCGTCGTAATTTCGCTTCATCTCCAGCATTGAGTCGCCGCCGAACTTCTGTTGCGCCACGCTCGCAATCGTAAGAGCCACCATGGCTTCCGCAGCCACTCCCGCTGCCGGAACCACGCAGATGTCGCTCCGCTCATACGCCGCGCTGGTCGCCTCGCGCGTATCGAACCGCACCGATTCCAGCGGTCGCCGCAGCGTCGAAATCGGCTTCAGGTAGCCGCGCACCACAATGTCTTCGCCGTTCGAAACCCCGCCCTCAAGCCCTCCCGCGTTGTTGTGCGGACGCGTAAACCGTGTCGGGTTCCCATTCTCCTGCGCGGCGTAATGGATCGGATCGTGCACTTGCGAGCCGAACGACTCCGCTGCCGTCACGCCCCGTCCAATCTCCACGGCCTTCACCGCCTGAAGGCTCATCACACTCCACGCCAGCAGACCATCCAGCCGCTCATCCCAGTTGGCATAAGTGCCCAGGCCCGCAGGTACGCCGTGAACCACTACTTCAAACACCCCGCCCACCGTATCGCCTGTCCGCGAAACCGCTTCCACTTCTTCCATCATGCGCGCTTCCGTTGCCTCATCCACGCAACTCAGCATGATCTCGTCTTTGGCCACCACCGCCTGGATCTCGTCCCACGTCGCCGTGCGCTCCAGCTCAGCGTGCCCCACGCGAATCACGTGGCTGGCCACTTCAATCCCCAGCCCGCGCAGCATCAGTTTCGCAAAAGCTCCGGCCGCTACCCGCCCCGTCGACTCCCGCGCCGATGCCCGCTCCAGCACATAACGCGCGTCCTTGAAGTTGTACTTCAGCGCCCCAGCCAGGTCCGCATGTCCCGGCCGCGGAGAGGCAACCGCCTGGTGCTTTGCCGGATCGCCTACCGCAACCGGAAGTTTCTCTTCCCAGTTCTTCCAGTCGCGATTCACAATCTCCATCGCCACCGGCGAGCCAATGGTCTTGCCGTGCCGCACGCCGCTCAGCACGTGGGCCTTGTCGGTTTCAATCTTCATCCGCCCGCCGCGGCCATATCCCTGCTGGCGCCGCCACAGTTCGCGGTTCACAAAATCCAGGTCGACGGGCACGCCTGCGGGCAGCCCCGAAATCAAGGCGACAAGCGCCTCGCCGTGCGATTCGCCGGCTGTGGAGAAACGGATCATCTTGATTCCATTGTACCGGAGACAAATGTTGTTTAGCGCCCCAGCAAAAACGCGATGTGCGACCGGCTCTCGGCAACTCCAGCCTCCACGCCGGCCTGCTCATACAGCGCCTGCGCCTCATACCAAAGGTATTTCGCCTCTTCCGCGTCGCCGCAGTCGCCCATCAGCAGGGCGTAGCCCCTGATCGCATTCGCCAGTTCAAGTGCCGGCGTCTGTTCGTTCCCGCGATAAAGCGCAAGAGCCTCTTCGTAGCACTGTGCTGCCTTCGCCGGCTGTCCCTGTTCCCGGTGGATGTCGGCAACGTGGCGAATCGTATGCGCCAGCCGCCTTCCATCGCCTTCCTTGCGCAGCAGCTCAACCGCCTCGCCAAAATGCTTCAGCGCGCCATGCGCCTTACCCTCGTCCCGTTCAATCTGTCCCAGTCCGGCCAGTGCCTCCGCCAGCAGCAGCTTGTCGTTCGCCTTGCGGCAGTGTTCCACTGCCGCGGAAAACAAGTGCCGCGCATCGGCCAGCCGTTTCTCTCGTCGTGCCTCAAGGCCGCGCGAGATCAACTCGGCCGACGGGGAAGACATCATTGCGAAAGAGTAGCACGCGCAAAAAAAGTCCGCCGGCGTTGCTCCTGCCAAGGGGCCTCGGGACTAAGCAACTGAGGAACTATGGACTAAGGGACCCGCGGTCAGGGAACCTGAGGCTTGCGTCGCGCTGTGTGAGGCAATCCCGCTCAGAAGATATGAATATGTTTGTGGCCCGGGCCCTCGCCGATGTATTCCTTGCCTTTTTCAACCTTGGTGACGTCGCTGTACAGGTGAGTCTCGTTGGCGTTGGAGTCGGAGTTGGTGAAGGCGAAGCTGCTTTCAGACATCGTGCCCAGCTTGCCGGTAGTTTGCGTGCCGTCGCGGAGAGTGAGGCGCAGGAGGCTCCCGGCCTGGTATTTGGCAAGAGCGCTTTGCGTTTTGTGCGCCTGTTTTTGAAGGGCCTTCGCCGTCTTGGCCGGGCTCGATGTTGCGTGCCCAACGGGCAGGGTGACAAACAAGGCCAACGCAACAGCCAGAGAAACAGCCAGCTTCACAACGAGGGATGGTTTCATAGCGCCTCCGGAAAAATGAATTGTACCCCGGCTTGGGTTACGCGGTCTTTTTGCTGTCGCCCCGCTCTTTGATTAGCGTTCGTAAAGCCGCTCACCGGCTTCGACCGCAACCGGCAGCTTGTTCATGTCTGGCGGCAGTGGGCAGGTGGCGTAGACGGTGTAGGCGCAGGGCGGATTCTCGAGACGGTTGAAATCGAGGATGAGGCTGCCGGGCTTGTCGAGCCCATGATCGGGCAGGCCGGTATGCAGGAAGCGGCCGCCGGGGTAGGTGGTCGATTCGCTGGTTGAATCGCGGAGGATGAAGAACAGGGTGTTCCTGGCAGGATCTTCAATGACCGGTTCCAGGTGGACAATAACGCCATTGAGCAGGAACATGGCGATGCCGGGCGCGGGCAGTTTGAGAGTGGTGCCGAGGACTGTGGGAATCTCCAGGATTTGCGCGGGCTTGAAGGGAACCCATCGGGCAGTTACGCGGTACTGCTGATTGGGCGCATACCATTTGAGCCCGCGAAAGCCGGTGCGCGCAGTTGAGCCGGCATCTTTGATGCGCAGGACAAAACGATCGCCGCGCTTGAGCACAACGAGCGTGATTCCGTGCCAGGCGACGACTGTTGGCTTTCGATCGTCGACGACAAGCGAGCCTTCGCGCGCGGGCTTGCCGTCTGTGGTGAGCTCGGGAGGAAATCCGGCAGAGGGCGACAGCAACTGGACAACCCCGTCAGGGGCTTTGCCGCTGACGGTCAACAGGCCGAGGTGATCGGGAGAACCGGCGGGGAGGTGAATCTGGTTGTCGGGGGCAGAGCCTATGGAGTTGACGCCGGACTTGAGCCACTCCAGGCCTGCCAGCGTGAGCCAGCCGTCGGGGGCAGAGATTTCCATTTCGCGCTGGGTTCGCCATTCGGCCAGGCCCGCGAGGCCTTGCGCCGTACTAGCGGCATCCGTGACCGCGCTTTGCCCCGAGGCGGTTTGCGCTGCTGTATGCTGCACGCACTGGCCGGCAAGGAGCAAGGCAAACGAAATGGCACCTAGGAGTTGATTTCGACGGGCAAACAGCCGGGCAGATCGCAAGATCAAGCCGCGCATCATGGGTATATCTCCTTTTTCTTTCTAAACTGTTTGGGGGCATGCGCCTGCGGGAGCCCGTCGCGCACAACCATCTTCCATCATTCGCCTGCGAAGGGCAACGAATGGGCAGTGACTCTTGAGTGACTGGGGAGTTACCTGCGCACCTTGACATGGCGTTTTGACGATCCCTACAATCAATACAGGAATCCGGTTCTTCGCCTCAAATAAGTGTTGGAAGTAGAAGCACTTAGCGGGCACATGTCAGGACTTGCCGGATCGGCCGTCCCCCTACGGCACAACGGCGCCCTGACCGAGAGCAGGGAAGATGACCGAACTACGCTCCGATCTGCGCCTGAGCCCGCGCGAACGGATGGTGCTTACGGCGATTATCGAAATGTATATCGCTACAGGCGAGCCCGTGGCTTCACAGGCGCTTGCCCGCTATTTTGCCGACCGCGAAGGGTTGAGCTCGGCCACGCTCCGCAACGTGATGGCAGTTCTGGGGGAGACCGGCCTGCTGGAGCAGGCACACACCTCGGCGGGGCGCATTCCCACGGCCTCGGCGTTCCGCTACTACGTTGAGCAGATTACGCAGTTTGGCCAGCTTGCATCGGGGCAAAAGCCCGCGAGCGGCATTCCGCCGACGCCGTCGACGTTGAGCGATGCGCGCCGGGGACAGATTGAAGAAACCTTGACGGGCGTGACCAGTTCGCACGAGTACCTGGAGCGCACATCGCACCTGCTGGCGCTCATTTCGAGCGGACTGGGCGTGGCGCTGGCCAGCTCCACCGAGGGCCAGGTGCTGGAACACATTCATTTTTCGCGGCTTTCGACGGGCCGGGTGCTGGCGGTGCTGGTGACGCAGTCAGGCGCCGTGCAGGACCGCGTGCTGGTGCTCGACCACGAGTTGACCCACTTGGAACTGGAGACCGCTGCCCGCTATTTGAACGAAAACTTTCGCGGATGGCCCGTGGAGCGGATTCGCGCAGAAGTGGCCCGGCGCGTTGAAGTGGAACGCGAGGCGTATCGTCAGATGCTATCTTCCGTCGAGGAACTGTGCCGCAAAGGCGCGCTGGCGGCGGGAGAACAAGGCCCGGCGATTTTTGTGGACGGCATTGCCAACCTGATCGGCACCGAACTTGACCGCGAGCGGCTGCGTCAGATGCTTGCCGCGCTTGAAGCCAAGCAACGGCTTGTGGATTTACTGAACGCCTACGTGGACGGACGGCAACAGGAGGTCCGCGTGGTGGTGGGGCTGGACGAAGCTTCGCCGGCGATGCAGGACCTGGTGCTGATCGGCGCGCAGGCGCGGCTGGGAGCGGGCAACCTGGGCACGGTCGCCGTAATTGCCCCCACGCGCATCCAATATCAGGAGATGATTCAGGCGGTCCGCTATATTGCGCGGCTGTCTGAGCGGCTCCTCGAGATTCCCCCTGACTAAAGAACCGACAGAAGGCCCAGGAGAATCTGATTAAGTGCCGGGCCAGTCCTGGTTCGGCTGCGGATTCCCCGCGAATTCCCGCGGCGAGCGCATTTTCAGCCAAGAAAATACAATGGAATCAGGCGATGCCGATTTCTTGAGACAATGAAGAGAGATATGCGGAGAAACGACAAAGAAATGACGGAGCTGGAACCACTTGAAAACTCTGCGGTGAGCGCGGCAAGCTTGCCGGCAGAGGAGTTGCTGCCGGAAACCAGCGAGGCGGGGCCCCAGCCTGCCGAGGCGACCAGTTCAGAGGAGTCGGTGCCGAAGGCGGAGTTCGACCAGGTAAAGGCCGAACGCGACCAGTTGATCGACCGAGTGGCGCGGCTGCAGGCGGAGTTTGAAAACGCGCGCAAGCGGGGCGAGCGGGAAAAGGTGGAGTTTCGCGAATACGCCACGGGAAGCGTGGTGGAGCAGTTCCTGCCGGTGCTGGACAACTTCGAACTGGCGCTGAAGTCAACGGGCAATGCGCACCAGTTGCGTTCCGGCGTGGCGCTGATCGTGAAGCAGATGGAAGAAGTTCTCAGCAAGTTGCAGGTGACTCCGGTGCCGGCGGTGGGCGAGGAATTCGATCCGCGTGTCCACGAGGCCCTGGGTTCGGTGGAGCGCGACGATGTGCCCGACCAGCACGTGGCTGAAGAGATCAGGCGCGGCTACAAGCTGCGCGAACGGCTGCTGCGCCCTGCCATGGTGCGCGTGGCCCATAATCCGAAACAGACAAGCGAGTGAGTACAAAGACAAGCGTGAGCAAAGCAGATTATTACGAGGTTCTGGGCGTAACCCGTGACGTAAACGAACAGGAGTTGAAGAGTGCCTACCGCAAGCAGGCGCTCCGGTACCATCCTGACCGCAATCCGGGCGACCATGCGGCTGAAGAACGATTCAAGCAGGCAAGCGAGGCCTACCAGGTGTTGAGCGACGCCGACAAGCGCGCCGCCTACGATCGCTACGGCCATGCGGGGCTGGGCGGCCCGGGCATGGGCAACCCGTTCTCAGGCAGCGTGGACATCGGCGACATCTTCGGCGATCTTTTCGGCGAGATGTTTTCAATGGGCGGCAGCGGTCAGCGCGGGGGGGCGCGGCAGCATCGAGGCGACGACCTGCGCTTCGATCTGGCGATTGACTTTGAGGATGCCTTCTTCGGCACCGAAACTGAAGTGAAGATCCGCAGGCTCGAGGTCTGCGGAACGTGCAAGGGGCGCGGCAGCGCGTCCGGACGCGGGCCTGCAGTTTGCGCCCAGTGCCAGGGACGCGGGCAACTGCGCTATCAGCAGGGATTCTTCTCGGTTGCGCGGACGTGCGGAGCTTGCGGAGGGTCGGGCCAGGTGATCGGCGATCCATGCACGTCATGCCGCGGAGAGACGCGCGCCACCAAGGAGATTAGTCTTCACGTGAAGGTGCCGCCGGGTGTTGAAGACGGAACGCGCATCCGCTATGCAGGGGAAGGCGACGCCGGGCGCGCGGGCGGCCCCAAGGGCGACCTGTACATTGTGCTGACGGTGCGTCCACACGACTTTTTCGAGCGTCATGGCTACGACCTGCAGTGTGTGATTCCGATTAGCTTTCCACAGGCGGCTCTGGGTGCAGAGTTTGAGATTCCGGGCATCGACGGGCCGGTGAACATCAAGATTCCCGAGGGTACGCAGAACGGGCGCGACGTGCGCGTGCGCGGACGCGGCATGCCCTACCTGAACGAAAAGGGGCATGGCGACCTGATTGTAAAGGTAGTAGTTCAGATTCCGCGGAAGCTGAACCGCGCGCAGCGCGAACTGGTGGCCAAGCTGAGCGAGTCGCTGACAGTGGACAACAAGCCGACATCGCCGGGACTGATTGAGAAGATGAAGGACCTGTTCAGCTAAAGAGAGCTGTTGGGCGGGTCTGATCGAGACAGCTAAGAAAGAACGCGGCGAGAATCCTGTTGGGATTCTCGCCGCGTTTTGTTTGTGTGCATTAGTTAGTCGATCCTGAAAAAGTCGTTTTTATCCAACCTGGAATTGCAGGTGG
>Ga0224557_1000741_pt1 | contig 34940 bp, 28 predicted proteins | sample 714S31014metaG_FD_180677 | JGI IMG/M metagenome (GOLD analysis project Ga0224557, IMG submission 180677) | Peat soil microbial communities from Stordalen Mire, Sweden - 717 S3 10-14 | ecosystem: Environmental > Terrestrial > Soil > Wetlands > Peat | place: Sweden: Norrbotten County, Stordalen... | reverse complement strand
CTTTTTAACGACACCGTGCGCGCGAATCTGCTCTGGGCGTATCCCAATGCGACCGAAGACGAGCTGTTTACGGCGCTCCGCTTAGCCGCCGCTGACGATTTTGTCGCGAAGCTTCCCGATCGGATGGAGACGGTGCTCGGCGACCGGGGGGTGCGCTTGTCGGGCGGAGAGCAGCAGCGGCTCGCGCTTGCACGGGCATTGCTCAGGAAGCCGAGCGTGTTGATCCTCGATGAAGCAACGAGCAACCTGGACTCAGAGAACGAGCGGCGTATTCAAGGGGCGATTGAGGCCCTGCACGGCGGCATCACCATCGTCGCTATCACCCACCGTCTCTCGACGATCCGCAACGCCGATGTCATCTACGTGCTTGAGAACGGGCGCGTAATAGAGACCGGTGACTGGGCGTCGCTCACCGCCGGAGAGACTGGGCGTTTCCTCGAGTTATGCAAGGCGCAAGATGCGCTGCAGGAAATAGGGGATGTCGATGCAGCCCCTCAAAGGGCCGGAGCGTCCGTTTCGCCCGTCGGGTAATGGCGTTCCATTCGCGTGACATAGAGGCGCAGCAAAGCTAATCAGGTCCCCTTGACCAGCACGTGTATTGGGCGCCATTACCAGAATGCCCCAAATCACCGCATAACCTGCCCCGCCCACGATGGCTGTCGAATGGCACAATGCAGAGGAAAGCTAGTGGTTTTCAAAGCTAGTGGTTTTCAAAGCTAGTGCTTCACTCACAGCGACAACAGGTAGCTTGCCGGCAAACATGCCGAATATACTCCGTGGCGCCACGCCTCCGCGTCGCGGCGCAGTCGACGATTTCCCCGTAAGCAGTAGGATGATGTGTAGCAGCAAAACTAAGCAGCGATACCCGCGCGGCCCCGCATAAAGTACTCCGCTTCATCGCAGTATAGTCACTGTTCTTTGGTACAGGATGATGGCGAACACGATGACGCAAATAACGACAAACATGGCGATGTTTCGTCTCCACGCCAGATTAATCACCGAGGGCTTGGTGAGCTCGACCAGCACGAGGAATTCAATGATAATGAGTATGAGAAAGATCTCGATCGAGTAGACGTTGGATAAGGCCAAAAGAGCGATGGTGCCAAATGTGAGCGCTAGTAGACTGTAGACAAAACGCTGCGTCTCGGTGAGAATCATACTGTTTAGCCAGGTAGGAGCTGGTTATCAGTAAATATTAGTTTCCGTATAAAAAACGTTTGTCACGTGCTTTCTGCGGCGCTTGCATCGAAAAAAAGCGGTGGATGGAGAGATGCTCCTCGCAGCCGGACGGCACGTGAAGCGGTCGGTCGGTGCCGGTGCTCCGGCGTTCCTCGCTGAGCGTCCACAATGATTGTCGTGAGACGCAGAGCGCACGCAAATCCTCTCTTGTGTTTTATTACGCGTCTCGCGGGGTTCGTAGCCTAAGGGCAAAAGCAGTGCCGTGTCTGTTAAGGCCGTCAAATCATCATTGATCCGTGCCGGAGTCGATGAAGAAGAGCTACGCGCCACGATGCTAGGCGCAGGGTTTGAACCGCTTTAAGCTACTCAACTCGACGGTTACAGCTGCGACAAAAGACCTGATTTCGCAGGGCGTCGCTTTGCAAAACACGTGAACCTTCTTCGGCGCTTGGATAGAATCTCTTGCCACCTGGAGTCCCTTTCGCGTGTTTCCTCAGCGCCAGATTGTTTGGAGTGTCGCTGCGCAATTCAAAACGATACCCGTGAACTGCTGTAATAGCTTAGCCACGTAAACGACCGTTCATCTCGAGTCCTTCGCGCTTGCCGAGGCGCAGCTTGATCGTTTCTGCTATTAGGAAGCTGCCAACTCGGACAGAGTTTACGGTTTGGTGACGTTGACCCAGAAGTAGGTTTCTCGGTAGGGTGCTGAAAAGTCGGAATTCCGGTACAGCAAGAATTCCATCTTCATGTTCTGCCCTATCTGATCGGGTTTCAACGGGACGCTTTTCTGAAACGTTTCGCCGTTTGCGAGCGTAAAATTCTCCGTGTACAGGGTTGTCGCGTTTGAAGTACCGTTGAGCCTTATCACCAAATCGTACGTGGTGTCCCGCTGCTCTTGATTGACTACCCCGACCGTCACGTTCTTCACTTGACCAAGGACGTACTGGGTCGGATAGTCAACTGCGGTTCCGGACGGACCCAGGATATAAAGCTCCGTAAACGTATCGCCGGTGGGGGCGAGCACCAGGTACGCAAACGTAGCCGTCGACACAACGATTGAGATTAGGATAACTGCAGTCAGTGCTTTGTCGAAGCGCGTTGGTGATTGCGAGACGATTCGCCTTGTGCTGTCGGCAACGTCACGCGCACGCACTGCGAACCGTTCGACTTGAGGGACGGCCGCTCTGCGAACAATGCTTACGTAAACGCAGACAACAACGAACCCTACAGCGCAAGCCATGAGAGGATCCAAGCGAATCAGCCACGATGTGTAGTTAAGACCCACGCCGATGAGGCCGAGGGCACAAATGCTGAAGCCGAAAGAGAGCGCTATTCGTTCGATGTCGCTAATGTCTTCTTTTCGCGGAAAAAAAGCAGCTATGAAAACGTAGCCGGGAACGAGAAGTACGAACACTAGACCGAGCAAGGGCCGCACAAAGGTGCTATCCAGATAGGGCACGAAAACCAGCGCGACCGTGGCAATCGCAATACCGAGTGCTAATGCCAGATCAAAATGCCCGTTCACGAGGGTATCTGCACGGGTGGCGGCGCGTCGCAGCCAGGAAGAGTTGACCGATCGCTGCGTTTTCATCGTTTTCATTGAGTAGTGGCCGAGTAATTCTGTTGCCGACGTGTCATCAGTTAGCTAGCGCTTTCTCGACGTGCGTTTGGCAGGGCTCGTGTGTAAGTGACTGCAACAGATGTCATCACTGGCTCTATTTAAATAAATGGTTGCGCGACCAAAGTTGGCAAGCGCGATACCTGTTGAATCCACCGGCTCTCGGCTAGACCGCTGTGAGCGCTCCAAGGTGACCCGCCGCGAACCTAAAACGGCGTTTTTCGGCACCCTGAACGGCCTTCTCTCAACACAAGACGATCCGCGCGCTTGTGCGGCGATCGTCCCGATGAGACCGCCAAGGAAACGGGCCTAGTTGTATAATGCCCTCGGCGCGGCTTTGTGTGTGTGCGCACCCCCAATGACTTTAGCCCGATCTTATGGGAGAAGCCTATCCAAGCAAAAGCCAACACGATGAGCTATCAAAACACAGCAGTTCTACCACGCAGAAAGCTTCACTATCATGCGACGCTGTTAGTTGACAAGCAAGACCTCGTCCGCGCCTGTTGTATAGATAACGTTAACGCTTCGATCGTTCTGAAGCTTATTAATGTCCACTTGAGTGATCGCGGGAAATCCATAGATGCCCATGACGGGGCTGTTGTTCAGCGCCGGATTTTCAGCCACCGCAAGTTGCCGGTCCTCGCCAAAGGCGATCAAGCTGTCGTTTGATAAGGAGCTCCTGAGGGTTGTGTGGTTAGTATAGCCAAAATGAGGGAGTATAGGTTGTTCTGCCACCCAACTCCAACTTTGTGTGGGCGTATTGCCGACCGGAAAAGCAATTTGGGCATACCCGTATGTTCCTATGAGCGGTGTATACCAGTTCTGTAATGCATTATCCTGGTACGTAAAATCCCAGTTTACCTGCGATATCCACGGTGAGCGAAAAACTGCGCCAACTGCTAAGAAAGAGGGGATTATAATGATTGCACCAACCAACAACGCCCCATACTTTCTCTTGTCGTTCACGATCGAAAGTGGAAGTGCCGCCAATATCGGAATCCATGCCCAAGCGGGACTCGCCGAAAAAAATCGACCCAGGGTCTCCTCAGCAGTGCCTGCGAACAGGAAGAGGCTTCCCAAAGTCGTCGCAATCGCAGCGACTGCCACTATGAAATAGTTGCCTATGTTCTTGTCGCGGCGGTAAAAATGAAGCAGGATAATGCCAATAGCGATGACAGAAATCGCACAACCGAAGATCTGCACCCCATAGGTCTTGAGCACAAGCACTGTCTCGGCTTGAAGACCGAGGCTGCTCGCTCCTTCTAGCTCCGCTGTGCGCGGAATTGTTACTCGTTCACCCATCAGCCACGCGATTACATTGCTTGCAAAGCTATTCTCTGCTTTTTGCACGTAGAACCAAGCAAACCAAGCAAAAGCCGCTAGCAGCCCCATAGTAAATGAAAGATGGGTCCGTGTGATTACCCGTCGACCTTTCAGAATTGCTTCGGCAAAAAACATGCTGAACAGGCAAAGGACGAGAACGAGCGAGATAAGAGGGTGAATAAAAGGGAAGATCAATAACACGACGATGAGGAGGGGGGCGTATCCTCTGTCATTTCTTACTTTAAACGCGAGATAAAACGCGAGAGGCAACATGAGAATGGCAGCGCCGTCGGGATAGAAGGCGACCCCGTAGTAACTGAAGAGGGGAATAAAACCAATAGCAGCCGCCAACAAAATCCGTTCTCGCCCCTGACACACCGCGGTAGCCAGACAATAAATAAAGAGAGCAAAAAGCAGGGAGAGGATTGGCATTACCAGACCCTCTGCCGTTTGCGGCGGCAGCGAGGTTATCTGAGCTATTTCCGCAGCAAAAACTTGACTGAACGGATAAAAATCTGTAGAGAAGCTGCCAGATCCAATGATCGAAACAATAGTCTGAAAATGGCCATATGGATCGTTGCCGCCATATAAGAAGTAACCTCGTAAAACTGGCAAACATAAAATAGCGGAGCTTGTCAGAATTAGACCTAGAAAAGAAAATTTGAAATTGCTATACATCCGACAATGTGCTTGCCATATCACTGACGCCATGAAAGCGGCTAGTGCGGCTAAGATAAAAACCCAAAACAGAGGGGCAGAAGCAAAAATATCGATTTCTGGCTGCTGCGCAGGGCTGACGACCAACGAGATTAGTGCGCAAGGGACGAGGAGGTACGCAAAGGCTATCAGCGCTTTCTGAGTGGTTTGACTTGACATAGTTGTTGCGTGGAGAAAGCGTTTCCTTGCCGTGTTGTTCAGCTGCTACTTGCTGTGTCTGCTATTCGATTTATGTCTCTCTTTTTTATCCACTGGACGACTAGTCTTGTTGCAGTTGGATAACTTAACGTTTTTCATCGGCTTTTGGGCCACGACCCGAGCTAATCCTAGAATACAAAGAGTTGCGCTTGAGTGAGTGTTGATTGAATAGGACGGATGGGAAACTATACGCTAAGCATAAGGCAAGAGCACATATCGGGAGAGACGAACGAAACGGTCTGCGATTCGATTGTAGCTAGATTCAACTGGAGCGAAGAGTGATACACGTTCCACGGACTGCACGCCACGAGTGGGGTGGAGAGACCAGCTATTGAACTTCCTTCAACTCGAAAATTAACTCTGATCCTAACTGAGAGAAATCTCGGGTTCGCAGAAGGCAATAACGTCGGGACACGGTACCGTATGAATTACTTATGCCCAGCGTATATGCTGCTGCCGAACAACGACACCGTTGTTCGTCCAGATTTTCTCTCTATTGGTTGAAACTGCTCAATCTGAAGAGAGGGTTGGTGCTGTACGTCCTGCAATCTATTTGTATGACGATCCGGGTTGCCTTGAATCGTTGGACGGAAAAACCAACATGTGGACTGGTAGGCGCACACCGTTCATACGAAATGGCAAACGGAGCCCTATTGAGACTCACGTCGAATATATTCTAAGAGCTTCTCGGAGCCAGCATTTTATTTAACACTGAGATCGTGGGAAAAGTTGGATTGTTTGATCCCGATTATTTCATGTACGTGGAGGACATCGACTGGTACTATAGGATAAAAAAGGGTATTCAATATTGGTTAATCCGAACTCTACGGTATGGATTGCTTTCACGCTCTACTATTTTGCAAAAACATTCCTCGAAAGCTTGGTAACGGATAGAGTGAGGGCAAAATCGATGATACGAGTTACAAAGCGTCTTTTTCAAAAAGCGTCTAACGCAGCCCATTTCTCGACAAGCACTATGTCGTTCAAAAAACTTTTTATCGTAAGAAACTCGTAGCGCCGGTCAGGCAGAATCCAGCTAGTACGAATCTTAAGTAAGTGCTCTCTCGTTTCGTCGACGCGCGACAGGCTCATTATGTTATCAAGATTGATGCGTTGTTATAAGCAGCCAGCCACTATATCGTGACTCGTTCGCCATGATGGCTCACTCCACTTTTTCAAACTCGTTTTGGCTCTTATTTTAGATTTTCACCTCGCACACGATACCCTTAAACGAAATAGCTCTCGCGACCGCGAGTTTAGCAGCAGGAACGCTGATCTAGGCGCTCTCTTCGCGTGGTTTTGACGCGGCGCTCATGCGATATCTTCCGGAGAGCGCGAGCAATGGCGATCTATGGAGTTCAATACTCGCTGCCAATCTTCTTGTGTCACTCGTTTTAGCCATCGTCTTTCTCGGTGGGCTTACCTTCTTTTCTCCCGCCCTGCTTTTTTTTTGCGCCAGGGATATCTTCTTCTTGTGTTTCCCGTTTATATTGTTTTGAATTCGGCCACAAACATTCAAAATCAGACACTATTAGGAACGCATGCCACCTTTATTTCAAGGCGAAAAAGATACAACTCAGAGGAGACTAATGCCCGAAAACGGATTGAAGGTCAACTCCGCCATTATTTTGACCTGGCGCAAGGTTTTTCACGACAACGGCAGATCAAACAAACGGCAGAATACAACAGTTAGGCAGTAGATCGCTTTGTATCGCGCATAGCAGGCCAAGTAAATGAGCAAATACACACTCACTGCTCGGCGACTAGGATTGACCGCGGTCATAACTCCTCTAGCATCCCTCAGCAATCTTATTCTGCTCCCTATTCTGACAAAAAACCTCGCTATAGCTGACTATGGAGCCTGGGCTTTGATCATGGTTACAATCAGCCTATTGCCTCTGCTTGCGACTTTAGGGCTACAAAATGCAATGATTCGATTTCTTGCTGCGGCGACGGACAAACGTGACATCCGTGAGGCGTTCTATTCCATGGGATTCATCGTATTGCTTACAAGCTCGATTATTTCTGCGCTGGTTTTTTTATTTGTGCCACAAATCGCGGCAAGCTTGTTTCAGAACAATAACACCATAGCCCTGCTGCTTATACCGAACATATTAATTGCGTGCCTGACCGCTTATGTTATACAATATTTTGTAACATTCCAGCAGATCAAACGGTACTCTGTCCTCCTCTTTTTCAACGCGTACCTAAACACGGCCCTGATAGCTTATTTTATCCTTTCGGGTCACGGATTGGAGGGCGCCGTGATAGCACTCTTAATCCAGCAACTTGCGGTGTTCGCCGTGATAATGTATCTCATCGTCGCGCAGATTGGTGTTGCTATCCCGAAGTTTAAGCACGTGAGACAACACCTCGCTTATGGCTTACCATTAGTCCCCGGCAATATATCGACTTGGGTCGTAAATTCAAGCGATCGTTATCTTATTGCGTTTTTTTTAGGTACTGCAGCGGTGGGCTACTATTCGCCGGGATATAATCTGGGTTATATGATCTACGTGATCTCAGCACCATTAGCGACACTGCTTCCTCCGGTTCTCTCAAAACACTACGACGATGACAACATAGCAGATGTCCACACGATCTTGACGTATTCACTGAAGTGGTATGCGGGAATGGCATTGCCTTGCGTTTTTGCCTTGTCGGTTTTGTCAAAGCCTCTTTTGCTTGTATTAACCACGCAGCAGATTGCAGCAAGCGGCTATTTAGTCACTCCTTTTGTTGCCGCAGGAACTGCGCTTGTTGGAGCGTACACCGTGCTTGTCATGATAATCGCATTAAAAAAGAAGACCGCGGTCATTGGCACGATTTGGCTACTCTGTGCCGCGTTGAATTTCGGTTTAAACTTAGTGCTTATCCCCTATTTGGGCCTCGTGGGTGCTGCAGTAACCACTTTCCTCGCATGCCTGCTCGCTTTCGCGTTGACCGCGCTCTATTCGTTTAGGCAGTTTAAGTTCGACGTCAATTGTGGATTCATCGTGAAGAGTGTCTGCGGCTCGAGTATCATAGCCTTATTTCTACTCTTATGGAATCCCTCTGGGGCCTTAAACATAGTTTTGTCGATCGCACTTGCCGCGGTAATCTACCTAGCTATTTTGCTCGCGCTGCGGGGTTTAACCATACAAGAGATTAAACTCATCTATAGGATTTACAGGGGCTCCTACTAAGGTGATTTTGACAGTGAAACCTATGAGGCTCAGCAAGGAATAGCAACGCAAGGCCGAGGACCTCGTTTAACAAAAAAAGCCTGATTGCAGCAGTTTGCAGCTTGTCATCAATATGCTGACGATTCGCGCAGACTAGTTGTTTCGCGGCTAGCCTCACTTGATAGTAGTCCGAGGAGGTATCGTCTTTGGGCAAAGTTCGCTCGGTGCGTTCCGCGCCAAGTCGAAGGTGATTAAAGCAATGACTTTTCAGTAGACTTCAGGCAGTTACTACCCTTTCCCATCTTGACCATCCTTCCCGTTAGACCTGCACGTTTTTCATTCTTGTTTGGCGTACTATGTCTGGATTGAAATCTCATTTAGGGCGGAGGCCCCTTTGCTGACGTGCTCGTAAACGAGCTCCAAAACTTCCAGATTCAAGTCAATATCGCGACTGCGCATGACTCGTACGAGGCCTGGCCGGGAGAGCTCATGACAATTTGGTTTTCGCGGTCTCGTCGGCGTGCTGGTATGTGCTCACACTTGGAAAAAGAAGAGAGGAGCCTTAGTGCTCAGAGACGCGGGATCTCGATCATGACTTATTTGAGCACGTCAAACCTGTGGATTAATGAGAAATCCATGCTTGATGAGCCACGCGTCGTAATAATCGTCCTGAACTGGAATGGGAAAAACGATACTATCGAGTGTCTGAGATCACTGCAGCAGCTCAGCTATCAGAACTTCGAGATACTTGTCGTCGATAACGGCTCTACTGATGGATCGGTCGCGTGTTTCAGGCAAGAGTTTCCCGATGTTTCTGTCGCAGAGAATAACACAAATCTGGGATTTGCTGAAGGAAACAACGTGGGAATACGATGGGCCATTCGCCGAGGCCCTGACTATGTCCTACTCCTCAATAATGATACTATAGTCGACAAAGATTTTCTGACAGAGCTAACAGCGGTAGCCGAAACCGACCCTTCCATCGGGTTCGCTGGACCTAAAGTTTACCATTGCGACTTCAAAGGAAGAAAAGACGTCATTAGCTTTGCAGGTGCTACTATTGGTGTTGCAACGGGAAAAGCATATCGATTCGGCCAGAACACAATCGATAGAGGTCAGTATGACCGCGTAAGAGAGACGGATTACGTTGAAGGATCATGTTTATTGGCGCGAGTGGATTGCTTAAACCGAGTGGGTTTATTGAATACTACCTATCGCCTTTACTGGGAGGACATCGAGCTGTGCTTCCGAGGGCGAAAGGCTGGTTACAAATCCGTTTATGTTCCGTCAGCAACGATTTGGCATAAAGTAGGTATCAGGGCCAGCGTGAGAAGAGTTCAAGGTTACTACTACGGGGGCAGGAACAGAATGCTATTCGTCAAAGAATATGCAACTTCTAGTCAACTGCTGATCTTTCTATGCTTCCTACTTGCCTTTGATTTATGGAAGGTCATTTTGGTTTCGATCTTCAAAGACAAAAGTATGCCGCAGGCGGTTGCATACCTTAAGGGAACAATAGACGGATTCTTTGACCTTGGACTTGGAGATGAACCGAGAGAGAGCACCACATAAAAGGATCCGAGCCCCTTGAAACTTTGCCTTTTTATGAGTTAAACAATAGTATGGCAATAGAAGCGAAGTTAAAGAATTACGCGTTTGCGATTCAGTGACGGTCCCAATGTGCGCCCGCGAAGCTTGCTTGCTGAACCGAACATAGCTGAGACGAAAACGTTCGGTAGATACAAATCCAGCACAACCATCACGCTGAAACTCTAGTACGCACGCCAGCTTACTTGAATTATGATAATACGACGACGTTGAACGAGCTGAATAAGCAGCGCGTCTGACGATTGCCATTTTCCTCGCAGTGGTGCTCAGTGTTGACCTCAGCTTTTATTGATACCGAGATTGAGCTATATTGGTGCGAGCATCGTGAAATCTCGGCTGAAGCTCTTGTGTTTGTTGCGCTGTAAGCCTACATAAGGGGCTCTTTTGGTCATCAGTTTCCTGTGTCGGATGCCATTGAGCTCGTCGGCAGTAGCGCCTTAGCAGTTTTCATGATCATCATTTTTGTTCACTTGAGTGTTTTTGCATGAATTCTGTGTGCTGCTGCAGTTTACACGCGCACAATGTACTTCTCGTGCTTTTTTTCAGCAGAGGACCGTTCGATGATGAAAGACGTCGTCACTTTGGTGAGACAGGGGAGTGATCTGCGCCTTAATGAAAAAATGCTGACAATTAAAATGATCATGGGCGCTGCGGGAAACGTGGATGCGGCTCGAGAGCTGTAAGCACCAATCAGCTACCGCGAAGGACCTGCTGCAACTAAGCTCAAGCCGTAATTTTTTTTTGGCTCGAAATGTCGCAGCGCCAGATCGAGTTCTCGTGAATAGCGCAAGTCCGCGAATTGTTCACTTATCAGGATCTTTGACAAATTTTACAAACACATTCCGCGCAACGGTGGATTTTGCTTGCTCTTCCGCTTTTCTTTTTTGTAGCAGCTATGACAGATGAGGACTCAAGATCGCAAACTATTTTCACCATAGACTTAGCATAATAGTTATCTCACTGAGAGGTAGGGAGCTTGATGCGGAAGGCAGACCGAATCATCGACGAGCGATTAGTTCCAGAACGATCGCTGGCTGATGGACTGTTCCAAGAGCATATAAGCAGATATGTTTTTGCATCACAGTTCACAAAAAACAAGCTCGTGCTAGACATTGCGTGCGGTACGGGCTATGGATCATACTATTTAGCAGAACAGGGCGCGACGTTAGTAGTTGGATCTGACGCGTCTGCTGTCGCACTGAATTATGCAAAAAAGTTTAAGCTGCAGAATCTCCTTTTCACGTTATCGAATGCGCTGAAAATGCCCTATCGCGATGATTCGTTTGATGTTATAGTCTCATACGAAACGATAGAACATCTGGGACAAGATGGAACCTTTCTTTCTGAGTGCGCGCGAGTTTTAAAGACTGATGGTCTATTTCTGTGTTCAACCCCGAACAAAGCAATGTCAATTGCCCTTGGAATAAATAATCCACACCACGTGAGAGAGTATTATCCCAAGGATTTCTTCGACATCATTTCCAGATATTTCGACGAAGTTCAAAGCTTTGGTCAAAAGAATAGGAATTTATTGTTGATAAAAGCACTGCGGCTGTGTGGAGTCCCAGCTCGGTGGATCCCCTCTAGACGCACCAAAAGGAATCTCTTAATGAGGCTCGGAATAGGAAAGGATATTGGAGCAAAACGGGGCTCAAATAATGTTAATTTTGCTGATGCTTTATTTGGTGAATATGCCGTAACCAGCTGCTCAAGAAACTTCATCATTTCCCCATCTTACTTAATTGCAGCTTGCAGAAAGCGGTTTAAGCTGCCCGCTCGTTGATTGTTCAAGCTCAACACTCAGGCCAAAGCTTACCCAATAAGCACGCGAAGCTCATTTTGGCCGCAAATCTCGAGAGGCACGAACCGTTGAGTGCGTGGTAAGGAGAATAGACAACTGCAGTAATCTGTCTCCCATCTTTATAAGAGGCTAGTGTGATAAACGGGCGATGAGAGTGCCGTTCAGTCTCTATTGTGTGATATTTGGACTCATCATTTGCGGTTTGTCTTAATTTCGTGCACTGAGGCGAGATAATATGCTTGTTGCGGCGTAGAACTAATAACTTAGCCCATTGGCGTTAGAATTTGTTCGATAGCGCCCACTTCTTCTTCGTAAGGCACTCAAATATTACATTGGGCTCATATCGAAGAAGTGTCGGGACGCCCTTTTTAACACGTCAACCTCGGCTCCTTCAACATCGATCTTGATGAGATTACATTGCACGTCTCTGGTCTCCATAATGTGGTCAAGGGATCCATTTGAACTACTTTCCCGGTAACGTCTGTGTCGGTGTAAGCGTAAGCCGGGCCTTCACTACAGGGTTTTTAGGATCCGCAAACAGGGGTAGCTCCCCATCCTCGCACCAACGCCCTAAATTGTGGGACGACATTGTTTATGTTCTTAAAAGCACATTCGCTTTCTAGATCTCAAAATTGCTGCGGTGAGGTTCAAAAGCAATAACAGTGTGGCGCGGTCCAATTTTCTAGCCATTATGACTGTTTACAGTCCAATATTCGCCCCTACCTCAATGAAATCTCCCTTTGCGTGTGTCGCGAAATATTCTCTCAATGCGTGCGCAGAGAAGAGTACAATGAAAGATCTCCAGATGCTTTTTTTGCAAGAAAAGGTGCCGTTATCGGTGTTAACAATTACATCTGCGATTTATGGTTTACTATAAATCATAGACTGCGCACCCTTCTTTCAAAAAACACGCCAATCTTCCGAGTGACAAACTCGCAAGGATGCCAACCTTATCTCGCAACAGTAATCCTCTCTGGGGATAGATGAATAAGTTGTTGAAGGATCTGAGGTTATTTCATAAAAACGTCAGTTACGTCGCATCTGGGGATATGGTCTGTTTTTTTAGTTTTAGCTCAAGAATTGCGAGATTGGCCCGAAAGTATTGAAATTCCTTCCGCCACCCTGCGCGAGTTCTGCATTACGATTGATAAACTATGAACTCGTTCTTGCTCTTGGTTTAGTGTGGGCCACGACGTCACGATTAGCGACTACAGATACGCTGTTCACGCTACTGGCTGCCCAAACAGGTCCTGAAAATTAACCGAGGTCGCCGTACAGGACTTCTTTATATACGCTTATAGTCTCTTTGAGCATTTTTTTCCACGTGAATTGCTTACTGTATTCTAATCCCGTTCTTGCTACGGGCTCTCTCAAGGTATCGTCCGTAAGGATCTTGTAGAGAATATCCGCCATGTGAGGCGGGCTCATCGCCTTAAGGCAATGGCGCCCCACTTCCTCGGGAATGCGTGCATCACCCCTTATAACGACCGGAATCCCGCACCTTTGTGCTTCCAAGATCGGCAAACCAAATCCCTCCCATTCGCTCGGGACCACGTACGCGTCCAACGAGTTGTACACGTCAACTAGGTTTTCTTCAGGAACGGGGCCGTGAAATTCCACGTCTTTTCGCACGTTCAGATCATCTGCAAGCTTCACAAGATTCTGAAACTCCATATCACGCCGGCCGAAAATCCTGAGTTTCACGTTGAGCTGCGGGTGCTCTTTCGTTAGGTGATGAAAAGCCTTTAAGAGGAAATCGACCCTTTTCCTGGTTGTGAGCGTGCCGATGTAACCGATGCACAGGTGATTCTTGTCATTTTTCTCGTGCGGCTCAAAGCGTTCTGCAACGCCCAAGTTGATGATACGTACTTTCTCTTGAGGAAAGCCGAAACGCTGTACGAGCTCGTGTTTGGTTTGTGAGGAGATTGCTATAACCGCGCTGCACCATCTCCCTATATTATAAAAATGCGGCGCACTGAATCTCACGTGCCAGCTGCTACCCTTTCCGTATAAGAGCGTGGCAAGATCGTGATACGTGACTACCGTCGGCTTGCCGAGCAAAGGAAGAGCCAATAGGTGTACGGGCGTGAGTGCGTGAAAAACGTCGAAGTTATTTTTGTTCCGCAATACTCTTGAGGGTGTGATAATAACGTGGTTGATCACAGACATTGGTGGTCCGGCTGCGCTCGCGCCCATTACTTCGATCTCGCACGATTCCTGCAACCCTCGTACTAGCTCATCGTTCATCCTTGTGATTCCAGTTCCTTGCTCAATGGAGAATGTGTCCGCAATGAGAGCAACCTTCAGACGATCGCGCCTCATGGCAGTATAGTCATTCGTTCACCGCGAAGAGCGCTTCCGCGTATTTGTCTGACGCGGCCGCTATGGGCTTGAGGCGCGCGTTTCATTCTCATAAATCTTAGAGCACGGGCAACTTCTTCTTGTTCGAATGGGGCTCCTGAGCAGGCGCTTGTGATCTGCCCTTCCACTCGTGGTTTAATGTGAATGACATTTAATAAGGCCTTCTGCCAAGCCGCCAAGGCACGTTGTGCGAAGGGCAGCGAAGTAAGTGATGCCCTACCTTCTCTAAAAAATGCTCTTTCCGTCAAGGCGCTTTTCATTGCAATCAATACCGTAGAGGTCCAATATCGAGGGTGTAACGTTTATGATGCTCGGAGCTTTGTCTTTCACCTCTTTCTCGATATTCCTGAGCAAGAGCACCGCATCTTTGTTGTGGCCACCAGAGGCCACGCTGTGGTCGGTCGCTTTTCCATAAAGGTCGGAGTGTACCTCCCAGCCGACGCCGTACCCATCCGCCAGTTCGAAAAGAATATCGGGATACATGCGATCGCTAAATTCTCCGTTATCGACATCCTCCCTCGTCTTGACCCATTTCATTACTGAGAACCCGTCTCGTGTTCCGAGCTCAGAAAGTTCTGCGATGAGAGCATTCCGTAGTAGGTCGTACTCTCTATCAGATACCAACTCCCGATTGATCTCAACCCCCCCGAACGGGTAGGACTTGATACCGGCGAAGTTAGACAAGAAGGCCCTGCTTTTAGTGCGGTCGATGGACCCAACAGAAGAATAGACCGACTTACCGGCTTTGGCAAGCCGCTCGCTGTTCGCGAGCACCCGTATGAGAACATGTTCGACGTTCAACCTAGTCGACAATTCCAAAACACTTTTTCGAACCAGGCTAAGCGCCTTGGATCTATCGCCCTTCGTCGTAACGTGGCCTCTCGCTCTCAAGAACTCGTTGACGTTGACCGTTCGCGCTGGCCGAGAGTGGTGACCGTGGTCACTCAGCACGATCATGCTCGCGTCAGGGAACGCGTCAACAAACTCTCCAACAAAGCCGTCCACCGTCTTGTAGTAATCGAGGATGGTGCCCTCAAAAGCGGTACTACCTGGATACGTCGGGTCACGTTCGTCAAAAAAGCGCCAGAGTCTGTGCTGAATGACATCAAGTATGTTGAAGTACGCGAAAAAAAGGTCCCAGTCTTCATTGCGGCAGAGCGACATCGCTATCTGTTTTTCGGCGTCGACAACCTCTTTTCCAAGCGTCGCCCAGTCGCCCAAATGTTTGATCCCGGGAAAGCTCCCCCACAGACCGCGTAGCGTGTGCGGAATGGCGTGCTTCGCCATCGCCGTCTTTGGACAGGCGTCGAGTTCGAGCTCTGTGGAGATCCAGTCTATCCGCCGTTCTATCGGCGATATGCCCACCATAACGCCGTTCACATCCCACGGCGGGTACATCAGTGAAGGAAAAACGATCACGCATCGGAAGCCCTCCGCGCTCAGGTAATCCCAGTACGTCTTACCCTTCAGGTAGTCAAAGTTCAGCTTTTGCAAATCGCTTAAATTCGGATCGAAGATGTCGTAAACGTAGAGCAAGCCGTGATTTCCAGGGCGCAAGCCGGTATTGATGCTTGCCCACGCCGGGATCGTGTCCACGGGAAAGACCGACCTAGAGAGCAACGTCGGGCTTTCGTGCATAAGGCGTGCGAAGTTCGGCAGCACGGCCTTGTGATCCGATAAGACGTATGGATCGAGCGAATCAATTCCTAGTATCAGGGTTTTGGTCATGTGACTAGCTGAATGGCGATTCTCAGGGCGTCTTCCGTGAGTTCCTTTATGGACCGCGTTCCGTCGAGGGTGACCACCTGGTCGACTGAAAGTTCTTTCAGCAGCCTCTGTTTCTCTTCGTCGCGCTCACACAAGAACTCCAAGGACGGTATGTCATCCTTTCGAGCAAACGCCAGTTCAGGGGGGACTTTGATATAGAAAACGATCGTTGGTTCCGGGAACAACTTCAAGAGCCACACCCCAAACCTCTGCGACGTAGAAGCGTCTGAATGAAGTTCGAGAATGACGTCATAGACATAACGGTCGGCTATGACGATCGTGTTTTTTAGCAGCGCAGCAATAAGTGCCGGGCACACCCGGATGAAGTAATCAAAACACATCCACAAATCAAAAAAAGGGATCTTTTCATGGGCTGTCGCAATTCCTTCCTCGTTACCACGTCTGCTCATGGCGTATTTCGTTTGTGCGGCAAAAGGCTTGAACAGCCACGACTCGAAGCCTCGCCAGCCGCACCACAGGTATGTGCAGGAGATCCCTGCGCGGTTCAGTGATTCACGGAGCGACATGGCAACAGTCGTTTTTCCAGATCCATCGATCCCCATAAAGCACGCAAGGATTCGTCTTTTCATTTGATCAAAAACGTCGCGTTCTCGTGTAACGCAATCAACCAGCGCCGCAAACGGGGACGCCGGAAACCAACCACTCGTCAGTGTAGCATGTGAGTGCACGGGCCATAAATCGATCTGTCCCACAGGGTGGCTTTGCGAGCTCTGCAGCTCCCGCCTATCCGGGTCAAAGAGGCTATACAAAGTGCGTACCCCTATGCGGTTATGAGCTTTTATTTACGCGTTATGTCTTCCTCGCTGGTCAGTGTCTATGCCACATGCGAGGTCTGCTTGTGCGTTGGGTGTGCAGCGAGTGCATAATAATCTTTCGAACGCAGTGCAGCCCGACGAGTGCTTTCAAAGGAACGTCCCAGTAGCAGAGAGCGTTCGAGTTCCAGTATTGCTGTCGCGTTCCGCTAATGCTCGGCATGGCGCCTACTTTTAAGCACTTCAAGACGAACCGACGAATGAAAGATTCCGCGCACCGATTTATAAGCGTGACCGCTCTGTGCCCAAGAATGAGAGAGATCGTAGTCACTAAGCGTTTCATTCAGCAGTTCGGCGCCACGAGTGAGTTTACTGTCACCCCCGCAAATTGCTTCGCTAATTAGCATGCAAGCTTTCGCTACGGTCGGCCTCCCGAGCCGAGGACCCCCTCATATACCGAGACGAGTTGTTTGGCTACGCTCGCCCACGAACAATTGTCGAGAACCTTTTGTCTTTGGGCTATGATATTTTTGTCGACATCATTCTTGAAAATGGCTTTAACGGCTCGTGCGATCTGCTTTGCAACGTCTGCGTGCATATCGATGGGAAAGCCACCAACCTCTCTTAAAATGTAGCTCAATCCGCCGAGGTCTGCAAGCACCGCAGGCGTGCCCGCGGCCATGCTCTCCAACGCGGCAATCCCGAACGTCTCAGCAGTCGACGTCAACACAAAAACATCTGCCGTAGCGTAAAACTCTTTCAGCCTCTCGTCGGAAATTTGTCCTGTGAACAGACAGGTGTCATATACGCCTTTCTTGACCGCCTGTCGCACCAGTTCTTCGCCGAACCCGTCGTCGTGGCCGACAAAAACGAATTTTGTAGAGGGATAGTCCTCAAGAATCTCGGGGATCGCTTGGATTATATATTGGCCGCCCTTATACTCTACCAGGCGAGCAACGGAAAGCACGACACGCTCGGGATTTCCAAGATCTCTCAGTAGTTTTACCGACGGCTTAAGGCCCTCAAACTCTTCTCGAGGGACTCCGTGCGGGATGAGGCGTATCTGGTCCTCGCGCGCACCTAATTGAAGACATTCGTCCCGGTTTGCCGGAGCTACTGCGATGAGCGCTGCAGCAGAGCGTAGAAGGCGCCGCCCAAATGCTTTGTCGCCAAAATTCTTTATGACTCGCCGAAGGCCTCCGTACGGGGAGATCATGTCGTGAGGCGTTAAAACAAAAGGCTTCTTCTTGAATTTCGACGCTATGGCGACGATGCTTGGCTCAGCGTGCAAATACGAGTGCACATGGACGATATCATATTCTTGAATGTGCTGAAAAATGTGGCTTATCAATCCTGGGGTAATATATAGCGTGTAGAACGCTAGTCTCGGGGTAAATCGGTATACTTGTACGGCGACGTTATCTGTTTCATGGCGAGGTAAATCTGGAAGCGAGCTTCGTATCGTGAGCCCCTTGTTGGAGATACCGGGCACGTCCTGCTGAGCAACTGACTTTGAGGTAACTACTGTGACGTCGTGGCCGAGTTTCGCTAGCTCTCTGGAAATGTAAAGCACGTTGTATTCTACTCCTCCCGCCCTCGGAGGAAACCGCTCCACAACCTGTAGTATTCTCATCAAGCCCTCAGCGCTGTCTATCTTGTTTTTTACATTCTTAAGTGTGTGCTCGCTGCTCACAGAATATTTTCAATTTGAGCCGCACAATCGAGTCAGAATCTAGGAAAAGATACCGTAGCTTATTCTGATTCACAGTTCTTGCTTATTGGCTTATTGGGTTAACTTATGCCCCAGAAACAATTTTACGACCCCCTCTTGAGTGCCGAGAAAACTTGTGATCACTTATATTCAGCACGTTTGTGGTGCAATAATTGCTCGTCGGGGGTGCCAACGCGCCGTCGCTGCGCGGCGCGCTAACCATTTTTTTATATACGCGTGTAGCGCGTCAACCTCGCGTCAGCCGAAAAGTACCAGGACAAGCGGTGCTGCCGCGCGAGCGGCCACTTAAGCCAAAAACGGTGCCTTGCCTCATCTCGCAGCCGTCTGCACCTCTCGGCGTTGATCAATAGAGGTCTATCAGAACGTCGAACCATATGCTGCTTTCCTTAAACGCAAAATGATTACTGTAGCGAGCTATAACACGAATAGCACGCATTTCGAACTCGCTCCTCGTTATCGGTGCCTTACGCACATTGACACAAGTTTCAGGTTCTCACAAGATTAGATGCAGCTCAGCGTGCTTCTTGCGCAGCGAACGAAAGAATCAAGCCGCTGGGCACTTCTGCATCGCATCACGAAAGCAGCCCCTCGTAAACGCTCATCAGGTTTTGAGCGATATTCTCCCACGAATAGGGAAAAACAAGTTCTCTCGTCTTAACCTTGGCTCCCTGCGATTTTAGGGCCTTCAACCGGTCAGGAAACTGTTCAACTTCGGCGTAACAAAAACCATCCGCTTCACTGAAAATCCGTGGCAGGCCGCCAAACCGGGTCGAAACAACGGGCAATCCAGACGCCATAGCCTCAAGAACCGAGAGAGGGACATCAATGCTTCCGGCTGCATCCGTCGTAGGAAATATGTAGCAGTCCGCGAGCGCGTAGAACTCCTCGATCCTAGAATTGTAGGTTTGTATGACCGCGACGCCGGCTTTCCTTAGCTCCTCCGCAACGTCGCGTTCGTATTTAATCGACTGCCTGCCGACCAGAAGCACCTGATTGTCACTGTCACGTTGGATCGTCCTCAGGCATTCTAAGTTGCGCGACTTTTTAACAGATCCCACGTGCAAAACCACGAATTTGTCTGCTTCGACCTCGTGCCTAGCCCGTAGCTCTTCTTTTTCCCTCTTTGAAACTGGATGAAACCGTTTTATATCAACGCCGCTGTATACAAACGGCATTACATTGCAGCCGAGCCGGCTGTATACCGCTTCAGCTTCATCTGATTGCACTAATACCAAGTCAGTTTTCAGGTACGGAACAACTGGTTCAAACAGAGACGAAAGCCCGAACCAGAGTCCGGATGAAAACCCTCGAAATGGGATAAGCGGCGAAAACATAACCGTCTTGGGACTTCTTGACGTCATTTGTAAGATTCGCGTGAAGAGAAGACTAAATGGTGAGGCTGCTGTAATCGAGTGTAGGACATCCGGCTTGAACGCTTTCACCTTTTCCCACTCGTCGATGGAGAGCAGACGATCCATGTCAAAAAACATTACCTCGCACTTCCGTGATAGGATCGGCAGCAGATTGTGAGCCATGACTTTGCGAGCTTCATCCGGTGGAGAAATAGTGCCAACTAAGCATACCTTCACTCTAAGAACCCCCGCAAACCGTTCTGTTCGTTCATCCCTGAGTTTCTTCGTCTCGCGCTCTTCAACGTGCCGCGAGTCTTCGCACTTAATGCGAGCTGTTTCCTGCTAACCCACGCGGCGTCGATCACGACAATAAAGTCCGACCTACAGTTCATTGATGCCTTGGGAGGCTATCATGTGATTGCATTTCGGCAAAAATATGTCCTAGCGGCTCTTTTAAGGGCGCTAGCGTATGAGCATGGCGTTGCTGGAAGGCTAGAAACCCAGCGAAGCTCGACCTCGACCGCAGCAGCCCTGCTCGAGCGCATAGTAGCAAGTCACGAAGACCGGTTGGCATGCTTCAAGAACACCCGGGCAGATTTCAGTAGTCCAGCTAACTCCCACAGACCATCCCTACTCAAGATATTTCGCACGGCGATTCTAGCAAAAGAACCGCTGAAATAGTACTCTTTGAGCGCCGACTCGACAGAACAGACCAGATCGTCACTTGACAAATTTGGGTAAGAAATGACAGGTCGCTGAAATCCGTGTTCATCAATCGTCTTGCTCGAATCAGATTCGACGAGATAGCCGTTGTCAGAGATCCATTGGTAGAAGTCCGTCCCAGGAATTGGAGTTGCCACCGCTATCTGAAGCATATCGGGTTTTATCTCTTTTATGAACTGTATCGTCTGCTTTATCGTGTCTTCGGTCTCCTCAGGCAAACCGAAAATGAAATCGCCCAAAATCTTTAAGCCGGCCCTTTTTGCGTGAACGGTAAACGCTTTCGTGTCGGCAGTCGTAACTCCTTTCTTTATATTCTTAAGTATCTGATCGCTCCCCGATTCGTATCCGACATCGATGAGGCGGCAGCCCGCTGATTTCATTATCCGCATCGTTTCATAATCGAGAGTGGCTCGCGCATTGCAGGACCAGCGAACGTCAAGGTCACGTTTTTGAACTTCGGTGCAAATCTCTCTGACTCTCTGCTTGTTGATCGTGAACGTGTCGTCTTCAACAAAGATTTCCTTGACTGCGGGGAGCTCATTGCTGACGTACTCGAACTCATCAACAACACTGGTGACGCTTCTCGCTCGAAACTTCGTGCCCATAAACGTCCTCGGCCACGAACAGAACGTGCACCGGTTTGGACATCCACGCGCCGTGAATACCTGCACCATTGGGAATAATGTATGGCTTAGCGAGTAGTCCCTGATGTCAAGGTGGTTCTTGTACACGCTCGTTACGAACGGGATGGCATCGAGTTGCTCAGAAGTCATGAATGGTCGGTCTGGAGTCAGGACAGTGTGGCCGTCTCGCCTGTATGAAATCCCGGGCACCGCTCCCAGATCTGTCCCTTCCTCAGTTGCCGCAGCGATGTCTCTGATCGTGAGGTCGTACTCATACCTTCCCACCACGTCCACGTGGTCGTCTTCAAGCATTGCTTCGTGAAACTGAGAAGCCGGCGGTCCGACTAACACCGACAAAAAGTCACCTGCTCGCTTCAACTGGGCGATGACGTCGATATCGTTTTTCACGCTTGCGAAATTCGACTCAATAACGACTATATCTGGATCGAACGCATCAATATCATTTCTGACCGCTGGTACCCCCCATTCCTTTACTGATGCGTCTACGAGTTTGGCTTTGTAGCCCGCGTCTTCAATGACCCCTGTCGCATACGATAACCAGATCGGATACCAGTACGTGCCCCCAAGTGAGACTTCCCCTTGCCACCTCGTGCACCTGAGAAACTTGGGCAGGATTTTTCCGTTTGACACGAAAGGTGGGTGCAGAAAATAGACCCTCATTTAGTGCCGCCGCCTCTCGTCGTCATTTTTACAGTGTCCGCGAGCACGAAGCAGCTCGCCGAATTTCCGCGTCGAACTATCGATCGCGACCGAGTCTTTGAATTCATACCTCTGCGTCCTAATCGGTTGCGAGCCGCTTATAAATGTTTTGTGCATCTGCGTTGCCCGTATGAGATTCAAAAATCGATTATCAGTCGATATAGATTGTTTGCCCCACATGGCCCTCGCAAGGCATTTGCTGCAAATTCGGTCGGTGTGCCAGTATTACGTGATTGGGCAGGGCAGAATACTAGCGCCATTTCTTTCTTGACCTCAAAGCAACAATTAGTACAGAACACGTTTTTCGTTGTGAGTGGCTGCGCACTGGGCTCAATCAATTAACGTGTCCAAGCCGCTATAAAACCTTTGCAACACCGCGACGTCGTCGCGCTGCTGCGGTTGTTTCGAATCTTCTCGGCACAGTCAGTCTGCGAGTATGAGAAGGACTGGAGCTACACTTATTTGAGGACGTGGGTGCGCCAACGTGAACAACGTCATTTTTACTTTGTAGTAACGTTAACCATTTCTGAGGGACTTGTCTTACAAGCACGTATCGCCAGAAAAATCCCCATATCAGGTTTCCCAGCTGCAAAATCCGATAACATCGATAGAATAAGCGCCAACGGGAAAAGTGCCGCAGTCATGAGTGGCCGCCTGATACTTAACTCAAATAGAGAGACGGCTAATGGGGAATTTACGAAGTATCTTGAGTTAGTCACCTCAAACCCAAGCCCTGTGAGTTTCTCCTTCAGTTCTGCCAGCGAGTAATAGTGACTGACGTGGTATTTTATCTTGTGAGCGGTCACGAGATGCTCCGGAAGCGGATATGTCAAGCTATCAACAGTCAAAACCACGCTTCCGTTCGGTTTTAATATTCGGTAAATTTCTTTGAGAGCTATTTCTCCTTCGCTGAAATGCTCCAAAGCGCATACAGAAACGACCTTATCGAAAATATCGCTTTTAAATGGTAGTTTTTCAGCATTTGCCAGCGCGAAGCTATTTTTTCCTGAAAATGTCTGAGCAATGGCAATACTCTTTTTATCAAAATCGGTTCCGATGACTTGGCAGCCTCTTTTGAGCAGTCTTATGCTAAATTCTCCGCATCCGCACGCTACATCGCATACTTTTTCATTTTTACGAGGTTTTAGATAATCAAATACGATTCTTGCTTCCAAGACCTTAAAAAAGCTCAATGAAAAAAAGGTAACCACCACGTATGCAACGATAGAACGAATGAAAGGTGTACCCAGATATCGCGATACTAAATCAACTTTAGTGCAGGTGTACTCTGTCATGACCGTGCCCTTGACGTCCGCGCTATCTTCCGACGCGACACATTAAGAACGTGTTGTAATGTACCCTCAAACGCCTCGTTGAACGAGTCCATTTTCGTGCACCTGGCCGCTGGATACGCTTAACGGAGCGTCTCAAGCCTCTAGTTGTATTAACTTTTCTATACGCTAATATTGTGTTCCCCTTGAGGTATAGTGCTAGCCGCTTATGAGCTTGCCTGATGCGTCAGTTTCCGCCTCTGTTGGTATTTCCCGACAAAGATGTACTGGCGCTTGTAGTTTGATGGACGTTACGCAGTTCGCAGTAAATGGGAACGTTTACCAATTTTAGAAGCAAGGAAGCGTGGGGTCCAGTCGTTGTAAGGCCATCGTGAATAACTGAGAAAGTGTGACACCTTTGTCCAAAGCGATGATGCGAATCGTGTCCTTCGAGTCCTCAAAATAGAACGTTAAAAAAGGGGTATTAAACCTTGACGATTGGCGCTCTGCCTCTTGTTGTCAGTATACTTCAGTCTACTTCTTGTAACAGCTAATCAAAATCCCCGTGCCTGCCCCCAGCCTGTTCATCATAAGTTCGACAGAATTATAGGCCAAATAGCTTCTGCCCTCCACAAGATAGGGATACCCGCCACAGTGCACGACGTAAAAATCGTACAGTTCCAAGATGGCTTTTAACGCTCGACGCGTGTACAACTTTTGGTGCCTGTTATTTGCTGGTACGGATTTGGTTTCCCCCTCGAGCCCCGCAGCGAGACTCTTACCGTGACGGAAACTAAGCATTTTTCCCGCGTTTGCGTGTCTCCAGCTGTTATCTAAAGAAAATGGTTGAAATGCTAACGCTAATGCTATTCTGTTGTTCCATGCGGCGAAATTCGGCGTCGTTATAACGAAGGTGCCTTTCTTTCGCAAGATTCGGTGAACCTCTTCGAAGAAATGGTCAGGATCATTTAAGTGTTCTAGCACTTCCCCTGCAAAAACCGCATCAAAGTAGTCGTTTGGGAATGGATACGGATTGTTGTCGACGTCCAAAATGAACGTCTTGATGCCTTTTTCTTTAGCCAAGCTTAGGAAATCGTTATCCTGGTCTACTCCATAGACTTCCACTGCATTGCAGGCGTGTTTTATCTGGAGCGCGATAGTTCCGCCACCGCAGCCGATGTCTAACAATCGCGCGACATCTTGCTTGAGACCTGCAAATATCTTAAGCACGCGATCCATTCTTGCAATGGAATAGCGTGGCACAGGAGTTAGACTCGTTGCAGCTTCGTCATTCATCAGAGTCCTCGAATGCTTCGTGGGATCCCAAAAATGTCCCTTTAAAATCCGCCGTTCAAAACCAACGAGCTATCATCTGAGATTAGCTTGCTTTGTATTTAAAGGTAGACGACCGAACATTCAGCATAGAAAGTGCCAGTTCTGAAGGTGCAGCGATTCCAGGCACCGACCATCAACCGCCCCGTTGGGGCTTGACGTCCTCATGTGCCGAGAGAAGCAAATGCTACTGAGGCGCCGCACTGATAATTGTACTTGTTAACCCTCTTCGTAACGCCTGCACGACCACTGGTAGCGGGCGAAGAACGGCTTGCCCGGCCGATCTGATACTCGCGCCAAAACTGATCATGATTTCCGTGAGCTCTTTCATCTCCTTGAGCGAAAGCCGACCTACGATCTGATCAAGAAGTCGCGCTCGCGCCATTTATGACGGCGCCAGAAGAGCAAGTACGCTCTTTCATTAGCTATGTTAGGTGACGGTCGCGTTTTTTTTCAGATTTTTAGGATTCGTATTTCCAAGCGGATCGGGCCAAGTATCAAAAATAGGTGATGAGCTGATGAACCGGCACCTCTCTTCCAGAAATCCCTGCTGCGCGAGATGCTCAAACGCGACAGAAAACGCGGAGCAGTTTATACCTCCTGCGGATTATTCAGACCCGTTCGTAGTGCGACAGCCCGGCCGGCGGCAATCCAGCGTCACTGCAACAACAACTGACGTACGCTCCCGTTGCGGTAAAGGGCCAGTCAGTAATCTCCGTGCTCTCCGGAGCGAAACTAATTGCGCCTAGTCGCGCACGATAGCGCGATGGGAAAAAACGTAATGCGGGTCAAGTTATTGGTGTGCTTATCATCTCTAGCGCTCGTATCTGCGATGGCTTTGTTCTCCAAGTACCTGCTGCTTGCGCTCATCTATGCGGTTGCACTCACATCTATGGACCAGTTTGATCGTAATGCGCTTCTTGACGCAGTAATTGAAGCACAAAAGGATTCCAATTGCAGTGCGACAACGGGAGCACCGCAGGTTTCACCTGCGCCAGATCCTGGCTCTTTGCCTCGCTAAGCACAGAACAGACCCCCTCGTTTGAAGGCACTACGCCCCCAAAGTACTACCTATCGGGCTTCCGGTGCACGTCCTTATAGGGCTCCACAGGTCCAACTGACTCCCTCGTCGAATCGATTTTTTCCCAAAGAACCGAGTATCTCCTGGACAAAAAGTCTCTCCAAGCCAGTAAGAGCAGGTATTCATCGAAAAGCACGTACATTGCTAGTCGGAGGAGTGAGACCTTCTTGCGCGGGGTACCGTCGTAAGCCCGTTGCAATCGGGGCACGAATTGTAGGTAAAAAAAGAGCAGGATCAGAAAAAGCGCGGACATGATGAAGATATGACTCAGCACCAAAGCCGGGTTCCATATCAGTATGTAGCCGAGTACGATCCCGACAAACATGAAGGGGGTGAACATAAGCAAGCCTTTGTGGGAAGGAAATATTATGAGGCGGTACCAGTCCCTCGGGACAAAGAGATACTGCCAGTGCTTGAAGATGTTCTGGATGGTGCCCAAGCAGCGCCGTTTTTTTTGCGTTAGTTGTTCAGCAAATGACGAAGGAGAGGGCTCGTAACATATCGCTTTGGGCTCAAACGCCACCTTATACCCTTTCTTACGTATCGCTATTGACATATCCAGATCTTCGCCAATCATCGCAGGGTCCGCTTCCACTATTGATTTCCTCCACGCGCTGATCTCTCCTTGGAAAAGGCAGGCGGAATCCAAGGCAGACTCGCCCGTGCGGAGGACATCCTCTAGCCTCCAGTAGAACTGCTCTGCGGCCGGCAACGGGTTGTCAGGATTCGAAACCACGTATCGTCCGCCGACTCCCCCTATCTCGGCTTTCTCGAAATGCGGGCCGAGCTCTGCGAGCACGTTGGCGTCAAACCTTGAATTTGCATCAGTAACGAGCACGAGATCCCCCGCGGCCTGGGCGCTTCCACAGTTAATTGCAGAAGCCTTGCCCCTGCGTTGGTCTTCACATATAAGCTTCGTCCGCGGTGCCCCGTCTTCTTGGCACATTCGCTGAACGATGCTCTTTGTGGCGTCCGAGGAGCCTGAGTCGACCACCAAAATTTCGTACTTGTCTTTTGGGTACCGCAACGCCCGTAGATTTTGGATCCTCTGTTCGATAACCGCTTCTTCATTGTATGTAGGCACAAGTATGGAGAAGAAAGGCTGAAATGAGTGATTCTTGTCGATGCCCTTGTGAACAAGAGCGAACCGCAGCATCAAAAGCGGGTAGCCCGCAAACACCCAGATGAGAAGAAGTGCCAGCGCATAAACGGCAATAAGGGCTAGCGCAGGCACAGGGTAAACGTCCAGTGGTGGTATTGCCGCGCTAATGCCCAGCATCAGTTTCTTCCCCCATCAGTTTCACGCGTTCATTCCGTTCAGTTTTTTCCGATTCGCTTAGGCCACCGTTCAGTTGTGCCAGTCGCACACGTCGCTTCAACAAAAAAAGACCGATTTTGGCGCCGTCCCTCAGTGACGACAGTTTCGGTTGATCTTCCCGGGCGCGGTAGGTGATCGGGATTTCCGCTATACACAAACCTTTCCTCACGCATTCAGCGAACATTTCAGCTTCAATTTCAAACCCGTCTGCTGCGAGCTCCAAGCGCCGAAGCGCAGCCCGTCGATAGCCCCATAATCCCGTGCACACGTCGCTTATCTTCACGTGAAAAAGCAACCGAGCGAGAGATGTGAGGAGGATATTTCCTACGACGTTCAGCCTCGTCATAGCGCCGGGCTCGATAGACCCTTTGAGCCGCGATCCGATGACCACGTCGTTCGTCTGCAACAGGCGCAGCATCTCTGTAGCCACGCTGACTGGATACGTATTGTCCCCGTCAGCGACAATCACGTAGTCGGCGTCCACGGCCCGAAATGCTGTCTGAATAGCGGCGCCCTTCCCGCTTCGCTCTTCAGTGATAACCTGGGCGCCCTTTTGAACCGCGATCTCGCGTGTCTGGTCGACCGATCGCCCGTCGACCACATATACAGCGGTTTCGTATCCGTTGTCTGCCAGTTCTGCTACGGGTATACTCTCTATCACCAGGCCGATCGAAGGTGCCTCATTCAGGGTCGGTATCAAAAAAGCTACTCGTTCCACTTGCTCCCTTCCTTCCAAGCGACGCGTAGCTGTCATCGTTCGACGCCCTATCACACTTTGACCGGTTCCAACTACAGCAACAACGATCAGCCTCGATCGTCAGCTTCGCCATATTCACCGGTAAACTTTCAACTTCACCTCCAATCTGGTCGCCTCAAAGGATTAAACGGGCGCTAACCGCTTTCCTCTAACCGCTTTCCTTAATAAAAGACGCCACCGAAAGTATTTAAGCGCTCCGACGTGAATTTGTGCACTAGATTGCATTTAGAGGGCAATATTGCAAAGAAAATACTTGTCTGGGGGCAAGATATATAAGCGGACACGACATTCGTTGACAAGATTTACAACAGGCGACCTCCTTGACCGAATGAGTCAGGCTTGTCGACGACGTCAGCATTCTGCTGCGCGAGGTGCGTGTTAAAATGAGCGCACGAGGAAGCATGTTGAAGATACGTAAGAGGAAGAAAATGAAAACACAGCGACTGATAACCATCGTCGCGGTAGTAGCAATAGTTCTTTCCCTAAGCGTTGTAGGCATTTCGGCCGCAGGAACTTCGATCGCAAAGCCCACATCACCAGTAGTGAAAAAAGTAAACATTGCCAAATTACCAACAGTCAATTTCAGCATTCCCAAATTACCGACAGTGAACAAAGTCAACAGTAATGTGAACACTCAGTCACAGACAACAGTGAACAAAGTCAACAGTAATGTGAACACTCAGTCACAGGTAAAAGTCAACAGCAATGTGAACACTCAGTCACAGACAACAGTGAACAAAGTCAACAGTAATGCGAACACTCAATCACAGGTAAAAGTCAACAGCAATGTGAACACTCAATCACAGGTCAGCAACGTCAACCCAACCAGGGTGCAGGATCCAAGTCAAGTGCAAGTAGTGCACAACGTTGTGACCCCAGTGGTCAACCTGTATCACACACCCACCCCTCCACCGTTTCCGACGCCTACCCCACAAGAACCAATATTCACATGGTTGTCGCAGGTATTCACCTGGCTCGGATCGCTCTTCCACTGGATATTCGGATTCCTGTAACTACCGTTTAGGGACTCTAAAATGGCCTGCAGTCGACTTTCGACTGCACGCAGACAGACGGTCCGTTCCGTACGGTGGGGAGGCAGCAGGGGACCACCCACCACGGCTTGTGCCGATAACGGCAAAGGCGCTTGTGGCGCTGCCTGCTTCGGGTGGCGCCTAGGGCTTGCTGCGGGTAGCCTACACAGCGTGAGTTTGAACCGAAAACCGCCCCAGACAAGGATTTAACGCGGCGGTTCAGTCTGTCGGTCTCGGCAAATGCTATATGGGTGCTGCGCAATGATACCGTTTAATGAGCGAGTCTGACCGTCCGCTGCGCTACGCAGCGCTCGTTATCATCGTACTGGTTCTCGCGGCGATCGTGCTACCGTCAATCAGCGTGCTGAACGATCTGGGCTACGTCGGCGCGAAAACCTACCTTCTCGTACTGCAGGATAACACTGAGCTCAGAAACACCGGTGGCTTGATGGCGTGTGTAGGCTCGGTCGACGTTCAAAACGGCGGCCTACAGAACCTGAAGCTGTATTACGCCCCTAGCAACACCTACGCAAACGGCACACTGAGCGCCGCCGTCAATATCGGCGGTCCGGAAAGCTTCACGACTTTTTACAATTCGACGTACGTGCGATTCTGGGACATGAACGTCCAGTACGACTTCGCCACGTTCGCCCCCCTTTACGCCTCGGCGTGGCAGCAATTGACTGGACAACACTCCGACGGCGTCATCGGACTGGATTTAACGGGCCTGCAGGAACTCCTCAAAGCCACAGGACCTGTAACGGTCGCTAACGAGACGATCACGTGGCGGAACGTCATCGATAGGGTGCATTTCGCTGACGTCGCCGCGAAGGGTGTGGAGGGAGAACCCGCCCTGAACGGATTCTTGGGACAATTGGCGAGCAAAATTATTACGGCCGCGCAAACGGCCAATCCCGTCGGAAAGCTCCTTCTGCTCAGCACCTTTCACGCGCTTGCTCAGCAACAGCATCTCCTCATCTATGCACCAGGCGCCCTGACCAACTATGACGGCGCGATTCAGACGCAACCTGGCGATTACCTCTACGTCGTCGATGCAAACTCCGGCGGCGCCAAGGCAGATTTGAACGTCAACAGAACGATTACGTACCACACCTACCTCTACGATAACGGCACGCAGACGTCAAACGTAACCATAACCTATGCGAACAACTGCGGATGGACCTACAAAGTTTTCACGACGACGCTCGTGCCCAACGATGCAGTGCTGCTCGATGCACGATATACCTCCTACCACCTCGGGCCGCTTGTGACCTATGCCGACAACCTCACCACCATCTCGTCGTACGTCGAGGTCCCGGCGCACGCAACGGCCAACGTTACGTACGAGTACTCGCTTCCCAGCACGCTCCTCCCCGCTGGCGTGTTTTCCCACTACGACCTCTACGTCCAGAAACAGGCGGGGATCGATCAGTTCACCCTCAACACCGCCGTGACCCTGCCTCAAGGAGCACAAATCATTCACGAATCGAACGTCGGCAACGGGATCGTGGCAAATGGTGACGTCCAGGTAGAGGTCATCTATCGGTAGAGGGGGCAGAGGTTCATGAGACGACGTACCAAGGCAATCGCTGCATCCGCTGCAGTAGCGATAGCAGTCATACTAGCGGCCATCGTCCTGCTCGCAACGCTTCAAACCGCCTTGACGACTGAGTCAGCACGTAACGCGCTGGATCCTGTCTACGTGCAGCCTCAGCCGAACGTGCAGGCACGGCTGGCACAAAGCGCAACGGCAGGTAACCTGACATTTAGCGTACAAAACGTAATGAACGGCACTAACGCGCTCCAGGTGTGGTCGTCCGTAAACGCGACCAACCACTACGCTCCGCTCAATCCCATTCCGGGAAGCACATACGCTGTTATTAACGTCACCGTGGCGAGTGCGATCAAGGGCGCGACGCCGTTCAGCTACTCGAACATCGTCCTTGTCGGCAGCGACGGAAGGTCGTACTACGCGAACTACGCCGAGAGCAACGCGAGTTGCAGCGCCTCGCTTGCCGCAGCTCAGTTCAAGCCCGGCGGCGCGTGTGACGTCTACGTCGCGTTTTCTATTCCTGACGACGTTGCACCGGCGAAGATTGTGTACACGGCATCAAACCCCGCGGTAGTAGTCAATCTCGTTTAGCTGGAGTGGCACGGCTCCGCAGCACCCAAAGCCCAGAGCTGCGAAAGCATGCCAGTCTGCCTTGTTCTTGGGCGCCGGCGTGGGCCTTGATAGATCGCCAGCTCTCTTGTCGCGACGTAACCGTTAACGCGGCGCTCACAGACAAGCCGAGGACACGGCACCGCGATCGACGACTGACGAACAGAACAAGATTTATCATAATGGGAATGAATAGTAGTCAGTTTCAAAAAAAACGGTGGCGTGACTCAATCGCCAACCGAAAAAGGAGGAGAGACGATGGTTTCCTCGGCACAAATCGTCACAAGCATTGGAATAATTATTCTTGTCATTGGTCTCGCTATAGCTATCGCAGGACAAATTAGCCCTCATGTCCTCGTGTCCCCGTGGAGTGTGCTTGGGATACACGCAAGCACGCGTGGTTTAGGGATCGGGATATTCGTCGTCGGTATCATTATCACGCTCGTGGGCTACGCACTGCGCAGAATGCAGTAGCAGTCGCTTCATCCACCATTGGCTGCATCGCTCAAAGAATACGGTGACTTGGGCGGCTAGCGGCCCCAATCCACGTGTACGGACGTTGAAGGTCCGGAGCTATTTGCTTCTCCAAACGGTCGCATCAAGTAGCGCCACTCGCAGATTCGAGGCTGCACTCCAATAACAGGTCGGGACAAGCGCGCTACAAACAAAACGCTCTATATCGGCTGCGAATTTGGCATCAGTGGCTTGAGTGCGATCCTCGGATCACTACGCCACCTACTCAAGCCGTTCAGCTGTTTTCCGCTTGAGGGCCGCCGTTCTAGTGTATCTGTTCCAAACGTCGCTTGCACAAAAAAAGACCGATCTTGACGCCATCCCGCAGAGACGACAGCTTCGGTTGATCCTCCCGAGCGCGGTAGGTGATCGGGAGTTCCGCGATGCGCAACCCCTTCCTCATGCATTCGACGAACATATCGACTTCAATTTCAAAGCCGCGCGCTGCGAGCTCCAGGCGCCGAATCGCGTCGCTTCGATAGCCCCAGAACCCCGTGCACACGTCGCTGATGGGTGCATCAAACAGCGTTCGCGCGAGGAGCGAGAGGAGGACGTTCCCCACGACGTTCATTCTGGTCATGGCTCCCGGCTCAATGGTACCTTTGAATCGCGATCCGATAACGACGTCGTGTGTCTGGAGCAGGCGTGTCATCTCCGTTGCCATTTCAATCGGGTACGTGTCGTCCCCGTCAACCATGATCGCGTAGTCGGCAGTGATGGACTTAAATCCCGTTTGGATGGCCTGACCCTTTCCCCGCCGCGCTTCGAGTATGATCTTTGCGCCCTTTTTGACGGCGATCTCCCTCGTGTTATCGGTGGATTGCCCGTCGATCACGTACACGGCAGTTTCAAGCCCGTTTTGCAAGAGGTCGGCAACGGGCACGCTGTCGATGACCTTACCTATTGAACGTTCCTCGTTTAACGTCGGAATAACGACAGCTACTGTCTCCATCGCCTCGCCTTTTCGCTGCTCCTCGTTATGCGTGGCATCGTTGATCTCCCACTGTTATCAAGGCGATTTAATCTCCGTTTCTCAGTTCAGTAGCGTCGCATTGCCCAATCCGTTAGAAACCACGTAACAGAGATAATTTTAATTACTTAAGCGCTGCGGTTCCGCCGTTGCGAGTGAATATTGAGTCAGAACTACAACGTTGCTTAGGCGGTGCTCAACAATCGAACGATGCGCTTGCGGAGTTTGCAAGGTCGCAGATTAGTGGAGACGTACGCTGGTCACACCAACCTTCCGCTTAAGTCCTTATCACTCTGTAACGCGCGCGGTCAAAGAAAAGAAGGTAATTCGGTGAGTCTTTCGCGACCGGTAGTGAGCCGCAGCGTACACGGTAACGCTTGCTGACAACCGATCCCACAACAGCCCATTTACTACCATAACTAATCTAGCAGTTTTTATTCAATGATATGGCGCGCCCGATCTGCGTGACTATCCTCTAGCTCTCGCAAGGGGGCTTCTCGTTTGAGGCCTAAACGCGCTCGACAGCCGAATCTGCTCGATCCACCGCCCAACCTCGCTTCGACTCGTACTCTCCCCGTGTTACGAGGTACGGGAGTCCTGCGACAACAAGCGCCAAATAATGACGGTCCCCCGTTTAATCAGCTTGGCGTGACTGTTTTCGTTCGTTGCCGTTTTCTTCGGGCTCAAGCAACAGCGAGGTGTCGCCCCTGCGCAACATTGGGATGAGATCGGGCGCCGTTCTCGTGGCCTTCGAGTCGCGGAGCTCCTCCTCACTGCGGATGCTGGGCCCGGCAAACTCTCGGGCAAGCTCAGCGCGTGTCTTCAGCTCCAGCTCCACGAGCTTCGGCGTCGTGACATCGGCAAAATCACGTTTTTCCAGCTCGGCCGTGATCTTCTCGAGCCTCGAGCTCCTTCGAGCAGTGGACACCCGCTCGGTCGAACCACCGCTATATATCGTTCATGCCGCTCTCTTTGCCCAAGTATACCAAGCTGCCGGAAGCAGTTACAAAGTAATACTGCGTCCGCCGTATCTGGTCGCACACGCCCTTAACGGCGTGAACGCAAGTCGTAATCCCGCCAGCGGTGGCGCTGTACGCTGCTCGTTCCACGTTGTTCAGCGCCCCGATAAACGACAATCATTAAAATTCTTATTAATTTATAAAAATAAGTAAATAATAATGCATACTAAAGAACCTCGAACGCATGCGGCCGAGAAGGTCGTGTTCAAGGTTAACATCGCAACGGGACACGATTCATACGAGGCCTGGCGAGAGGAAGCTCATGACGATTTGGTCCTTGCTGTTTCGTTGGCGTGTTGGTATGCGTTCACACGTAGGAAAAGGAGAGAGGCCCGACATACATTCCTAAGGTGATGCGGAGCGCGAACCCCGCGCACATCTACGGGGTTTGAGCTTTCCTTAATTTACAGTTCATTATCTCTCTCTTGATTTCAAGCCCCTAGAGCGACTGAGTGCGGCCCTCTCATCATCAGTTTCAAATCGGAGCCTTTATCGTATCTCCTGACACGTTCTTGCGCATCAAGAACATTGCAAGAGGCAATCATGCGCGCATACAAAATCCTCTCATTTTCTGTAGTGCTCCTTCTCATTACAGTTGTATTCGCAGGCGCTGTAACCGTCCCTGCAGCAGCACAGAACGATACGATGCAGTTCCGCTACAACGCCCAGCACACCGGCGATTACAGTCCAGTGGCGGGGCCGGTGCCGTCGAACGGCCAGCTGTTGTGGAACTACACGATTACAGGCTACGTGGGTTCCTCCCCCGCCGTCGTTAACGGCGTCGTCTACGTGGGGAGCGCTGACAACAACGTCTACGCCCTCAACGCCACCACTGGGGCGAAGCTCTGGAACTACACGACCGGAGGCAACGTGGAGTCCTCTCCTGCTGTCGCCAACGGCGTCGTCTACGTGGGGAGCGATGACAACAACGTCTACGCCCTCAACGCCACCACCGGGACGAAACTGTGGAACTACACGACCGATAGCTATGTTTACTCATCCCCCGCCGTCGTTAACGGCGTCGTCTACGTCGGGAGCGTTGAAAACAACGGCATTGACAACAACGTCTACGCCCTCAACGCCACCACCGGGACGAAACTGTGGAGCTACGCGACCAGAGCCAACGTATACTCTTCCCCCGCCGTCGCCAACGGGATGCTCTACATAGGGAGCGAGGATTGGAACCTCTACGCCCTCAACGCCACCACCGGGGCCTTCGTATGGAGCTACGCGGCCGGCTATCCCGTGTTCTCCTCTCCTGCCGTCGCTAACGGCGTCGTCTACGTGGGGTGCGATAACCACAACACCTACGCCCTCAACGCCACCACCGGGGCCTTCGTATGGAGCTACACGATTGGGGGCCAAGTGTTGTCTTCCCCCGCCGTCGCCAACGGCGTGGTCTACGTGGGGAGCTTCCAGGACGGCACCGTCTACGCCCTCAACGCCACCTCCGGAGCGAAGCTCTGGAACTACACGACCGGAAACGAGGTGTTCTCCTCCCCCGCCGTCGCCAACGGGGTGGTCTACGTCGGGAGCCTTGACAACAACACCTACGCCCTCAACGCCACCACCGGCGCGAAGCTCTGGAGTTTCACGACCGGAGGTGCCGTGTGGTCCTCCCCCGCTGTCGTCAACGGCGTGGTCTACGTCGGGAGCGCTGACGGCAACGTCTACGCTATCGGCAACGAATCGGTTAGCCAACAGACTACGCTCACGGTCAGCGCCCCGTCCTTCGCCGCCATCAACAGGCCCTTCACGATTAACGGAACGCTCAACACCACCGGCGGCACCGCCATCTCGGGCGCCACCATCCAACTCCAGAAGAACG
>Ga0224557_1000740_pt1 | contig 34943 bp, 23 predicted proteins | sample 714S31014metaG_FD_180677 | JGI IMG/M metagenome (GOLD analysis project Ga0224557, IMG submission 180677) | Peat soil microbial communities from Stordalen Mire, Sweden - 717 S3 10-14 | ecosystem: Environmental > Terrestrial > Soil > Wetlands > Peat | place: Sweden: Norrbotten County, Stordalen... | reverse complement strand
CATATGACAAGACTTCAGCAGAAGTCTTTTAAGGCGATGAGCACGGTGCGAGGGCTGTGGGCAGGGGGAACGCTAGCTACCAATCAGGATCTCGCCGGGTTGTTCGTCGCACGCTGCATCGAGCTTTACCTCCGGCCCGGCGGTAGCTTCGGATTCGTGATGCCATGGGCAGTACTACCGGCGGACGGCGACAGCGATGCGGGGACGCATGTCGGATTCCGTGCCGGCAATTACGCGAGCCCTGGCGGCCCGGTGAAGGTCGACTTCAGGCAGGCGTGGGACCTCCACAAGATCAAGAAGCCGTTCTTTCCGCTCCCACCATGCGTTGTCTTCGGCCGACGGCAGCACGGCCAGCAGGGCGCTCTCCCCATGTCGCGTAGCTACTCGGAGTGGGCTGGCCACTTCGACACCGAGTGCGCTACCTGGGCCGAGGCGGAGCCGCACATCTCGACTTACACTGTCGAGGCGGCACCAGCACGCGGCGGCGGCCCGTCGCCCTATAGTTCTGCGTTCACCCAGGGCGCCAATATCGTGCCCTACTTTCTGTTCAACATTACTCTCCAGGAGAGCGGAGCACTGGGGACGGCGGAAGGAAAAGTGGCGATCCGCAGCCGCCGCAGCAGCAACGAAAGGGCACCTTGGAAATATCTTCCCCCCTTGCATGGAAGCGTGGAGAAACGCTTTATTCGGCAGGTTTACACGGGTGCGGCGGTAATGCCATTCCGCTGCCTGCCCCCGATAGTTCAGGCGGTAATACCGTTGAACGAGCGTGGACTGGTGGCCAACGATCCCGAACTGCTTGAAGGATTCCCCGGCCTCGCTAGCTGGTGGCGGCAAGCTGAGCGAGTATGGGTCGCGCACCGCAACGGTGAGGGGCTCAGCCTGATAGAGCAGCTCGACTTCAGGGGAAAGCTATCGCGTCAGCTTCCCGTTGCTGGCCATCGTGTGGTATACGGCGGCAGCGTCATGTACATGGCCGCTGCTATCGCCGCCGATCCCGACGCGGTTATCGAGCATCAGCTTTACTGGGGACTGACGGAGAGCCTTGAGGAAGCGCGCTTTATCGTCGCGATCTTGAACTCTGACATCACCACGATGGCGGTGCGCCGTATGCAGAGAAGGGGAGAACATAACCCGCGCCACGTCGGCAAGAAAGTATTCAGCCTGCCCATCCCGCTCTATGACCCCGACGACGCCGCGCACGTGCAGCTTACCGCGCTCGCCGAGCACGCTCAAAACATAGTAGATGCGACTCGGCTGCCAGACACGCGCTTCGAGATGCAGCGTAAGCACATCCGCGGCGTGCTCGAGCGCGAGGGGGTTACCACTGACATCAACGCGATCGTCAAGGCCCTGCTCGACGCAAGGTAATTCAATTCGTTTGTGCTTCGAGGCCCACAGGAAGACCCTTATCGTGACGCAGTGCAGGACGCCGCTCGGCGCCAACCTACGACCTGCGCCAGTCCGCCGTTTCGCTTTGGCTGAACTCAAGGATGCCCGTCGCCGAAGCCGCACACCGCGCCGGGCGCGGTATCGCGGTCCCGCTCAAGATCTCTAGCCACTGCATCGACAGGCAGACTGACACGGCAACAAGCGCATCACCGACGCCCTCGGCAGCCCAGGCCCAGCTCGAAGCCGGTGACGAGAGACGACGACAACGAGCATGCATCCTGGTGGCAGGTCCTAGGCAAGAAGACAAACGGGATGGTTGACATAATGCTCCCACCAGCCCGTCCGTACACCACCTCACGGCCTCCGAAACCCAGAGCGCACGGACACATAGCGGACGGCGAAAGCCCGGGACGTCACCTCGAACGGCATACGCCCTGGTCAGTGGCACATGCTTCGGCTAGGCGGATAGACCCGTACAAGTGTCGGCTCATGATGACCGGGCCCGATCGCCGCCAAGGATGACACCAGACACCGGCGACCTTCCTGCCGGACACCGCCGTGAAATCGCCGACCATCGCAGGCAGGCGAATAAATGGTCCGGACTTCATTGCCAGAAGGAACAGCGCTTCTACCAAGCTTACTAAATTCGTGTTTTCCCTGGTCTCGTGTCCTGCCTTGAGCTCTTGGCACTTTCCTACAGTGATCGCTACCAGCGATCTTGTGCCGTAAGTCCTCACCATGGTCCCAAAGCCGCGCAGACCGTTGCATTCATCTGAATGATCATGGTCAGGCCCGCGGCCGCGTGACATCGAGGGAGGAAGCGGTTGGCCGTGGTCGTGACCGTCGCCAAAGGCTACGACCTGGACTATATCTGGAAGAACCAGGGCCGGGCCGGCGCGGAGCGGAGCACCGGTGGCTACTACATCAATGCCGCCCAGGCTGGGGAGGCGCCGGGCCGGTGGTGGGGCCCGGGAGCTCAAGCACTGGGATTCTCGCCCGGGCAGGTGGTGAAGCGTGCACCCTATAAGGCGGTCTACCAGCAGCGCGACCCGCGAACCGGGGACAAGCTGGGGCGGCAGCGCGGAAGCTATGCCAAGTTCGCTGATCACCTGGCGCGGCTGCGAGCCGCCGAGCCGCATGCGACGGCGGAGCGGGTGGTCGAACTGGAGCGGGAGGCGGCCAGGGCGGCCCGGCAGCCCGCCGTCTACACCGACGTGACCGTCTCGTTCTCCAAGTCGATCTCGGTGCTGCACGCCTCGCTGCGGGAAAACGCCCGCAGGGCGCAGCTGACCGGGGACCAGCGGGCGGCAGCTTACTGGGCCGGGCAGGAGAACAAGTTTCAGGATGTCCTACACCGGGGTAACCGGGCCGCGCTCGAGTACATGCAGGCCTGGGCGGGGGTCACCCGGAGCGGTTACCACGGGACCCGGGTCGACGGCCAGGAACCGGGCCGGTTCGAGGAGGCGGGCCTGATCGTGACGTCGTGGCTACAGGGCACCAGCCGGGACGGCGACCCGCAGGATCATATTCACAATCAGATCGCGCGGATCACCCGCACGGTCAGCGATGGGAAGTGGCGCGCGCATGACACGGCGAGCCTGCGCGCGGTCCTCGGCGCGCTGCAGGCGGTGGCGGCCACCACGGTGGAGTGCGAGCTGACGGCCGAGTTCGGCGTGAGCTGGGTGCCGCGCGCGGACGGGCGCGGCAACGAGATCGACGGGATCACGCAGGCGCAGATGGACGCCTATTCCACGCGGACCGTGCAGGTGCGCGAGAAGGAACGCGAGCTCGCGCGGGCGTGGGAGCGACGCAACGGGCGCGCGCCGAACTCGCGCGAGCTGTCCTACATCGCGAACAAAGCGACGCTGCAGTCACGCAAAGGCAAGGACGCGGTTCAGATCGACTGGGACGCGCTGGCCGCGCGGTGGGACGCCACGATCGGCGGGGAACTGGCGCGCGTTGCTCCAGCGGTATCAAACGCACGCGGGCCGGCTGGGAGCACCGCGGCGGCCTGCGGGGACCGCCAGCCCGGTAACCCGGAGGCGGACGGACCGCCGTCGCGGGAAGAGCAGGCCAGTACGGTGGACAAGGCGCTGGCGCTGGTGACGGCGAAGCAGTCGACCTGGACTCGGCATGACTTGCTGAAACAGCTGGCCCTGGTGATGCCCGCGCAGACCCGGAACATGAACCCGCAGGCCGCGCGCGAGTTGCTGTTCGGGCTGGCCGAGGAGGCCGTGTCCGGGCGGGCCGAGGACATCGTCTGCCTGGAGGCGCCAGAGTGGCCGCCGCTCCCCCGGTCGCTGCGTCGTGAACTAGACGGACGCAGCATCTACACGCGGCTGGGCACCGCGCGGTACTCCACCGCCGCGCAGCTCTCGGCCGAAGAAAAGCTGACCGCCCACGCGCAGACGCAAGGCGCGCCGCGGCTACCCGGTGAGCTGGCCGCACGCCGCCTAGGCGCCGACCGCGCGCTACTCGAAGTGCAGCTGCGTGACCGGGCACAGGAGGCAGCGTGCGCGCAGAGTACGCCGCGCGGGCTGCGGCTCGATCAGGCTGCTGCTGTCTGGCACGTGCTCACCTCGGCCCGTACCGTCGAGGTGATCACCGGTCCGGCCGGGACCGGGAAGACCAGGGTCCTGGCCGCCGCCGCCCAGGCGTGGGACGGGCCCGTGTTCGGGACCGCGACCTCCCAGAACGCCACCAACGAGCTGCGCCGCGCGGGCGTCCAGGTCGCCGCGAATACCACCCGGCTGCTGGCCGACATCGCCAAAGGCCGGATCCCGGCGGGCTCCCTGATCATGGCTGATGAAGGCTCGATGGTGTCCATGGCCCACCTGTCCGCGCTGACCAAGTACGCGGCGCGGAACGGCTGCAAGGTAGTGCTGGCCGGGGACCAGGAACAGCTGGCGGCGGTCGAGGGCGGCGGCGCGATGATGCTGCTCGCGGACCGGCTCGGCTACGTACAGCTAGCCGAACCGGTCCGGTTCACCGCCGCCTGGGAACGTGCGGCGTCGCTGCGGTTGCGTCGCGGGGAAGCCGCCGCGCTGGATGAGTACGACCAGCATGGCCGGATCCGCGGCGGGCCGCCCGAGCAGGCGATGGATCAGGCCGCGAAAGCGTACGTGGCGAGCTACTTGGCCGGGCGGGATGTGCTGCTGATGGCGGCTGACTGGGCGCGATGCCGGGAACTCTCGCATCGGATCCGTGACGACCTGATCCATTTGGGCCTGGTCGATCCCGGCCAGACCGTCCGGATCGCCGAAGGCGCTCAGGCGTCAGCAGGGGACCTGATCATCTGCCGCCGCAACGACCACGGCATCGAGGCCGGAGAGCCGGGCCGGAGCCTGGCCAACGGGGACATCCTGCGGATCGAGGCCATCACCGTCGACGGCATCATGGCCCGCCGCCTGCTCGAGCCGGACCGGGCGACCGGGCAGCGGCGGTTCACCGACCGGGCCTTCCGCTACACCGGCTATCAGTCGTGCGATCTCGCCTACGCCCTCACCGGGCACTCCGCCCAGGGCGCCACCGTGCACACCGGGATCGCGCTGGTCACCGGCGGGGAGGACCGGCAGTGGCTGTACCCGGCGATGACCCGCGGCACCGATACCAACATGGCGTTCGTGTTCACCACCCCGGCCCGGCCCGCCGACCCGCGGTCCGGCACCCAGCCCGCCCGCGAGCTGAACCGGTACGACCGCATCCGGCACGAACGCCAGGGGTTCCTGTCCGCTCAGGCCGGTGCGCCCGGGCGCGGCAGCACCGACCCGCGGGGACCGATCGCCGTGCTCGCCGACGTGCTCGACCGCGACGGCGCCGCGCTGTCCGCCTCCGCGACGCGGCAGCGGAACCTGGCCAACGCCGACCACCTGGGCATCCTTCAGACGATCTGGTCCGCCGAGACCGCAGGTACCCGCAGTGACCGGTACCGGGATCTGGTCCTGGCCGCGCTCCCGCCCGGCTACCGTCAGGACCTCTCCCCCAAGGCCCGGTGGCTGTTCCGCACCATGCGGGCAGCCGAGCTGGCCGGACTGGACCCGGCCGAGCTAATCCGGACGGCTATCGCCTCCCGCGACCTGGCAGGGGCGCGGGATATCGCCGCCGTCCTGGACGCCCGAATCCGGCCACGTGTCGCTCCGCTGCTCCCCCGGCCGCAGGGCCCCTGGTCCAGCCGCGTCCCCGACCTGCCAGACCCCGACCGCCGGGCCTATCTGGACGAAATCGCGGCCATGATGGATAACCGCAAGGAACGCCTCGGCCAGCACGCCGCCCAGACCGCTCCCCCATGGGCGATGGCCACCCTCGGCCCGGTACCCGCCGAGCCGGACGCCCGCCGACGATGGGAGACCAAGGCGTCGGCGATCGGCGCCTACCGGGAGACCTACGGCTATGACCACCCCGAGGACCCGATCGGCCCCGAACCCACCGGTGACGCTCCGGACCAGCGGGCTGCCTGGCACGAAGCGTTCCTCGCTCTCGGCCCGACCGATGGGCCGGACGTCCGCGGCATGCCCGACGGCAGGCTCTGGCTGATCCGCGACACCTACACCGCCGAGACCACCTGGGCACCCCGGCACGTCGGCAAGGAATTGCGCCTGGCCCGCCTCGGCGCGAACGGCGCCGACCAGGACGCCATCCGTGCCGCAGCCGAGGCTGACGCCGCCCGCAAGGCCGGCGACCACGACCGCGCCGCGCGGCACGATGTCCTAGCCGCCAGCTACCAGGCGATGAGCGACCACTACCGGCAGCAAGAGACCATCTTCGCCACCACCATGGATGACCGGCTGGAGTGGGAACACGCCACTGAGCATTCCCGCCACCTGGCCGTCGCGGCCGACGCCGAACTGCGCCGCCGTCACCCGGATCAGAGGATAGAGCCCCTGCGGTCTGGTGAACCGGCCGTCGTCAGCGATACCGACCGCGCCGAGCTTACCCTGACCCCGGACAGGAAGATCGTCGAGATGGCCGCCTGGGTCCGCGATCTTGCCTCCGAGCGCCAGTCGTTCCGCGAGAAGCTCGAAGAACTCCAAGGGCTTAGGGTCCCCAGTGAAGACCCCGACTGGGACGACCTCGGTCAGGCTTTCCCTGACTGGAATCCGCCCGGACGGGATGCGATCCTCCAGCCGCCCAAGCCGCAAATCGCCCCCGCGGCGAGGATTCTCCAGCGCGCCGCCGAACGGGACGCGGAACCGGAGGCCGCTGACTGACCACTGGGCCATGGCGCATCATGGGCAAAGTAAGGAGGCAACCGCCGATGCCCGCGATAGATATCCCCGATCCGCTGCCGCCCGCAATCACCCCGCCCCGCACGGTCATCGAATTCCTCGTCGACCAAGACCTCGAAGAATTCGGCGCCACCGGCCTGGTCGCACGCACCTGGCACTGGGTACTGCACGGAGGCGGCGGACCCGGGCCGATCAGCCACATGGACTGGTCACAGTTCGACGGCGACGGGCCGCCCTCGGCCGCCACCCTCGCCGCGGAAAGCACCGCCGACGAGCCGCCGCTACACCCGCCCACCCCATGGCCCGAACTCAACAAGGCCAGATTCATCTGCTGGCTGTGCACCTCCGTCCCGGGAGACGAAATACCGCTACGGTTCCGCCCGTTTGAAACGGCCCACGCACCTGCTGTCACCGAGGACGGATCGGTCACCGTCACTATGCGCGAGGTCTCCGGCCGGCCGACAGCCGGGCCGTGGTGACGGCGAAGGCATCTCGATAAGGTCATTGCCTACCTCAGTAGTGCCATGCCGTGCGTTTCCTCCTTGTCCATGATCACTGCATTTCCGTCACCTGGAAGATCTCGCCATGATCACCAGATGGGCATGCATGTGAAGCTGAATGGATATGGTTCAGGGTGCAGGATAAGAAGTCACGGTCAGGGACGAAGACCGGCTATAGGCGTGGACGCCAGAGCCTTAAAAGGGCAGCATAAGGGGCGATATGTGACCGTTTCGCGTGGTACGTACCTTGTCAGGTAGGTAGTCAATTGATACTGACAGATCACAAGTAACACTGATTCGCCCCTGTAATATCTGTATGTATGGGTTCGGCTGCTCGCCGGAAATTACCGGGTCGGGCTGCGAGTGCTGACCGTCGGCAACCTTGAGCTTGCGGGCGCGGCATGGAGAGCCACCTAAATGTCTGAGGCGCAGAGCAGGATGTGGCATGGATGTTTTCCGGGTTCGCGACCGGCTGATCGACGACTACCGTGAGTTCACCGGCAGCTTCGTCGACATCCACGACAAGAACATCCGCGAGCATGTCGCTGAGCGGATGGCCCGCGGTTACCAGTGGCCAGACCCCTGGTTGTCGCTCAACCCGAACTTCGCCTCCGGCGGGACGGTCACCGACCTGATCGCCGAAGGGCTGCTTGACCCTGAGTGCGAGAGGATCTTCCGGCTCAAGGACGACAACCCCGACGGCCCGGTGCTCCGGCTGCATCAGCATCAGCGTGAGGCCATCGAGGCGGCGCGCACCGGGAGCAGCTATGTTCTGACGACCGGGACGGGTTCCGGGAAGAGCCTTGCGTACATTATCCCGATCGTTGACCGGGTCCTGGCGGCCAAGGCGGCTGGGACATATCGGCCTGGGATTAAGGCGATCGTCGTCTATCCGATGAATGCCCTGGCTAACAGCCAGCTGAGGGAGCTGGAGAAGTTCCTGAAGGTTGGCTATCCGGATGGCCCGCCGGTGACTTTCGATCGTTATACCGGGCAGGAGTCGGCGGAAGACCGGGCGAGGATCATCGCTGACCCGCCTGACATCTTGCTGACCAACTACGTGATGCTGGAACTGGTCCTGACCCGGCCCAGGGATAGAGGCCTGATCGAGGCGGCCCGGGGCCTGTGGTTCCTGGTCCTGGACGAGTTGCATACTTACCGCGGCCGCCAGGGCGCCGATGTGGCTCTGCTTGTCCGTAGGCTCCGGGAGACCTGCGACGCGACGGCTGTTCAGTGCATCGGTACCTCGGCGACGATGACCACGGAGGGCGACGCCAGCGATCAGCGCCGGGCGGTCGCCGAGGTGGCGACCACGTTGTTCGGCGTGCAGGTCCAGCCGGACCATGTCATCGGGGAGACGCTGGAGCGGATCACCGATCCGGCGGCTATCGCCCCTGACTCACTTCGCGGGCGCATCAATGCTTCCCCGCCGCCGGAAGAGTTCGCGGCCTTCACTGCCGATCCGCTCGCGACCTGGATCGAGGAGGTCTTCGGTTTCGAGCCTGGTTCTCCGGCTGCCAGCCCGCGGCGGCGCCGCCGTCCGCTGACTCTCCACGAGGCGGCGCGGCAGCTCGCTGAGCAGACCGACGCGGAACAGCCGGCCTGCGCGGCAGCGATCAAGGACGCGCTGCAGGCCGGGTCACGGATCATCAATCCCGCGACGGGCCGTCCGGTGTTCGCGTTCCGGCTGCACCAGTTCCTGTCCAAGGGCGACAACGTGTACGTGACGCTGGAGCCCCCGGCGACCCGGCACGTCACCAGCACCTATCAGGTCACCGCACCAGGCGTGCGTAGCGACCCGGATGCGCCGCAGCGGATCTTGGTCCCGACCGCGTTCTGCCGCGAGTGCGGCCAGGACTACCTGGCCGTGACCCGGAGCGATACCGAGGGCGAGCGCCGGTATGCGGCCCGGCGGGATAACGATGCCAGCGGCGGCGGCGAGGCGAGCGGATACCTGTTCATCAGTGATGAACAGCCCTGGCCATCCTCGCTGGAGCAGGTGCTGGTCGACGGCCGGCTGCCGTATTCCTGGCTGACGTATGACCAGATGGCCGGGCTGACGGTCGATCCTGTCCGGGTGAAGCTGCTGCCCGAGGCGGTCCAGGTGGATGTCACGGGCCGCGAGGCCGGGCCCGGGGAGGGCACTTACGCAGCGTATCTGCCGAGCCCGTTCCGGTTCTGCCTGCGCTGCCGCACTTCGTATGAGCAGGCCCGCGGCAACGATTTTGCCAAGCTGGCCAAGCTGTCGGCGGAGGGCCGCAGCTCGGCGATGTCGCTGATCACGGCGAGTATCGTCCGGACGCTGCGCACCTGGGGAGGCGACCTGGACGAAAGAGCCCGCAAGCTGCTCGCGTTCGTCGATAACCGCCAGGACGCCTCGCTGCAGGCCGGGCATTTCAACGATTTCGTGCAGGTCACCCAGCTGCGGGGTGCCCTGTACCGGGCGTTGGCCAAGGCTCCGGAGGGCCTGACCGACGAGGTCGTGGCTCAGCGGGTCACCGAGGAGCTCGGCCTGGCCATGGCGGACTTCGCGCGCAACCCTGGCGCGAAGTACGGCCAGCGCGATGAGGCGTGGCGGGCACTGCGGGAGGTGACCGGGTACCGGCTCTATCTAGACCTGGAGCGGGGCTGGCGGGTCACCATGCCCAACTTGGAGCAGACCGGGCTGCTCCGCATCCGGTACCGCGACCTGCCTGAGGTCGCGGCGGACGCCGAGGCGTGGCAGGGCAGCCACGTCGCGCTGCGCGAGGACGACCCGGTGCACCGGGAGGAGATCGCTGCCGCACTGCTTGATGAGCTGCGCCGTAACCTGGCCATTGACGTGGAGTACCTCAGCGATGACGGGTTCGATCTGGTCCGGCGGCTGTCCGCGCAGCACCTGAAGGAGCCGTGGTCACTTCCTGAGCGCGAGCTCCCGCCGATGGCGGGGGTGGCTTTCCCCGGCCCGGGCCAGCGCGGCCAGCGACGCAGCAACGTGTACCTGTCGGGCCGCGGCCAGTTCGGGCGGTTCCTGATCCGGGAGTACGCCAGCCGCAAGATCACCTTGAAGACCGCCGATGCCCAGGAGATCATCACCGATCTGTTCAGCACGCTCGACGAGGCTGGGCTGCTGACGGTGGCGGTGCCTCCCGGCGAGCACGATGTGCCGGGTTACCGGCTGCGCGCGGCGGTGATCAACTGGCAGGCCGGGAGCGGGCTGTCCGGCGCCGAAGACCGGGTGCGGCGGACTCTGGACAACGAGGAAGGCCCGCGGGTCAACCCGTTCTTCCGGGAGCTGTACCGGTCCGTCGCCGCGACCCTGGCCGGGCTCCGCGCCAAGGAGCACACCGCCCAGGTCTCGCCCGCCGAACGGCAGGAACGCGAGCGCGAGTTCAGCGACGCGGCCCTGCCGGTCTTGTACTGCTCCCCGACCATGGAACTCGGGGTGGACATCAACGCACTGAGCGCCGTCGGGCTGCGCAACGTCCCGCCCACCCCGGCCAACTACGCCCAGCGGGCCGGCCGCGCGGGACGATCCGGGCAGCCCGCGCTCGTGGTGACGTACTGCGCGACCGGCAACGCCCACGACCAGTACTACTTCCGGCGGCCGACCGATATGGTCGGCGGCTCGGTCGCCCCGCCCCGCCTGGACCTAGCGAACGAGGACCTGGTCCGTTCGCACGTCCAGGCGGTCTGGCTCGCCGAAACCGGCCAGGACCTGCGCGGATCGCTCACCGACGTGCTCGATGTCGGCGGCGCAAGCCCCACCCTGGAACTCCTGCCCAAGGTCCGCGAGCGGCTCACCGACCCGGCTGCGGCACAGCGTGCCGCTACCCGGGTCAATGCCGTGCTCGGCGGAATGACGGCGAACCTCGCCAGGGCGCCCTGGTGGCGGGACGGCTGGATCGACGATGCGATCAGCCAGGCGCCGCAAGCGTTCGATGACGCCTGCCGGCGCTGGCGGGACATGTACCGGCTCGCGCTCCAGGAGTTCCACGCCCAGTCGGCCCGCTCGGTGGACGTCTCGGTCCCGCACAAGGAACGCGACAACGCCGCCCGGCGCGCCCGCGACGCCCGCATCCAGCTGACCCTGCTCAGCAACGAGGACTCCGACGACTTCCAGACCGACTTCTACTCCTACCGCTACTTCGCCTCCGAAGGATTCCTGCCCGGCTATTCCTTCCCCCGCCTTCCCCTCGCCGCTTACATTCCCGGCCTGGCCGGCCACCGGGAAGGGGATTACATCCAGCGGCCCCGGTTCATCGGCATCGGCGAATTCGGCCCCGGCGCGGTCATCTACCACGAGGGCGCCCGCTACCAGGTCGTCAGCGTGGCCCTGCCGCCCGCCGAGCCGGGCCACGAAGGCACGGTCACCGCCACCGCCCGGCGCTGCCGCGACTGCGGGTACCTGCATCCCGAAGCGGTCGGCATCGACGTCTGCCAGCACTGCAACGAACCGCTGCGCGACACCACCCGGGCGCTGCTGCGCCTGACCTCGGTGCGCACCGCCCGCCGGGACCGGATCTCCTCCGATGAGGAGGAACGCCGCCGGGCCGGATTCGAGCTGCAGACCTCCTACCGCTTCGGCCACCACGGCGGCAAGCCCGGCCGGATCGACGCGACCGCCGCCGATCAGGCCGGGCCGCTGCTCAGCCTGGCCTACGGCGACTCCGCGACCGTCCGGGTCACCAACATCGGACGGCGCCGACGGCAGAACCCCGACATCCACGGCTACATGATCGACGTGACCACCGGCCGGTGGCTGAAAGAGAACGAACGGGAAGACCAGGCCGCGCCGGAAGAGGAAGGCCTGGAAGCTCCCGGCGGCGTCAAGCGCAAGCAGCGGGTCATCCCCTACGTCGAAGACCGCCGCAACATCCTGGTGACCCGGCTGTCCGCCGTGGTCAGCCCCGAGACCGCGGTCACCGCCGCGATCGCCATGGAACGCGGCATCGAGGCCGCGTTCCAGCTGGAAGACAGCGAGCTGTCCAGCGAGGGACTCCCCGACCCGGAGCGGCGCGGCCGGGCGCTGTTCATCGAGAGCGCAGAAGGGGGCGCGGGCGCGCTCCGCCGCCTGGTCGACGACCCTGACGCGCTCCCCGCAGCAGCCCGGACGGCGTTGCAGATCATGCACTTCGACCCGGACAGCGGCGCCGACCTCAGCACCGACGAACCCGCCGCCGGCCGGGAACGCTGCGTCCGGGCCTGCTATGACTGCCTGCTGTCCTACGGCAACCAGCGCGTCCACGAGATGATCAACCGGCACCTCGTCCGCGACCTGATGCTCCGGCTCACCGTCGCAGCCGTGAACAACCCAGCCGCCCAGCGGCCAGAGCCATCCGCAGACCCGCAGAACCCGCGGGCAGCCGAATTCGTCACCTGGCTCCGCTCCCGCGACCTGCGCCTGCCCGACACGGCAGACAGTGACGCCGAGGGCACCCGGCCAGACCTCATCTACCACCTGCCCGACGGGAACGCGGCCGTCTTCGTCGCCGGGCCCGGCGAGGACGACGACGAACGGGCTGGCCGGGATGAGGACGCGCGGGATGTCCTCCGCGATCTCGGCTGGAGCGTCATCATCGTGGGCCCCGGAGCCGACTGGGCCACGATAGCGGCCCGCTACCCCAGTGTGTTCGGCACCCAATGACGAAGGTGACGCAGTGACCACGACGGAGTTCCCGGCGTTCGAGGTAGGCGCGCTCGTGCAGGCCCGCGGCCGCGAGTGGGTCGTGCTGCCGAAGTCCGAACCGCCCAGGTTCCTCGTGCTGCGCCCGCTGGGCGGGGGCGACGACGAGGTCGCCGGCGTGTTCCCCGCCCTAGAGCAGGTCAGCTCCGCGACGTTCGAGGCCCCCGACCCCGGCGATGTGGGTACCGCGGTGAGCGCCGGGCTGCTGCGCACGGCGCTGCGGATCGGGTTCCGGGCCTCGGCCGGGCCGTTCCGGTCACTGGCCAGGCTCGCCGTGGAGCCCCGCGCCTACCAGCTTGTCCCGCTGCTGATGGCGCTGCGGCAGGAAACGGTCCGGTTGCTGATCTCCGATGACGTGGGCATCGGGAAGACCATCGAGGCCGGGCTGACCGCCGCCGAGTTGCTTGAGCAGGGCGACGCGACCGGCCTGGCGGTGCTGTGCGGCCCGGCGCTCGCCGAGCAGTGGCAGCGGGAGCTGGCCACCAAGTTCGGCATTCACGCCGAGCTGGTGCTGCCCGGCACGATCCGCAGGCTGGAACGTGGGCTGCTGCAGGGCGAGACCCTGTTCGACCGGTTCCGGCACATCGTCGTGTCCACCGACTTCATCAAGCGCCCCGGGCTGCGGGAACAGTTCTGGCATGGCTGCCCGGACATGCTGATCATCGACGAGGCGCATACCTGCGTGACCGACGGCACCGGCGGCAGGTCCCGGATGCTCCGCCACGAGCTGGTCACCGGCCTGGCCAAAGATCCCGCCCGGCACCTGATCCTGGTCACCGCCACCCCGCACAGCGGCAAGGAGGAGGGTTTCCGCAACCTGCTGGCCCTGCTGAGCAAGAACCTGGAATCGGTAGACCTGGAATCGGTGCAGGACCGCGAGCGGCTGGCCCGTCATTTCGTGCAGCGCCGCCGGGCTGACATCCGCTCCTACCTCGATGAGTCGACGCCGTTCCCGGAGGACCGGCTGACCCAGGAACGAACGTACTCGCTGTCCGGCGGCTACAAGGACCTGTTCGATGACGTGCTCCAGTACGCCCGCGAAATCGTCAGGGACCCCGAAGGCGGCCAACTCAGGCAGCGGGTCAGGTACTGGTCGGCGCTGGCGCTGCTACGGGCGCTGGCTTCCTCACCGCGGGCGGCCGCCGCGACCCTTCGCACCAGGGCCGCGAACCTCGACGCGCAGGACGTGGACGAGGCTGACCGGCTGGGCCGCTCCGCCGTGCTCGACCTGCCCGACGAGGAAACCAGCGAGTCCGCTGATGCCACCCCGGGCGCGGACGGCGACGCCGAGGACGGCGACACCGCGCACCGCAGGCGGCTGAAGCGTTTCGCGAGCCGCGCCACCGCCCTGGAAGGCAAATCCGACACCAAGCTCGCGCTGCTGGCCGAGGTGGTCACCGAGCTTCTGCTCGAGGGATACAACCCGGTGATCTTCTGCCGGTTCATCGACACCGCCGAGTACGTCGCCGAGCACCTGGCCCAGCGCCTCGGCGCCGCTTACGCGGTCGGCGCCGTCACCGGCGTGCTTCCCCCCGACGAGCGCCAGGCGCGGATCGCGGACCTGACCGGCGACGAAGCGCGGCGGCCGGTGCTGGTTGCGACGGACTGCCTGTCTGAAGGCGTGAACCTGCAGGAATACTTCCAGGCGGTCGTCCACTACGACCTGGCGTGGAACCCGACCCGCCACGAGCAGCGTGAAGGCCGGGTTGACCGGTTCGGCCAGCGCTCTCGTACCGTCCGGGCGGTCACGCTGTACGGCACCGACAACGGCATCGACGGGATCGTCCTGGACGTGCTGCTGCGCAAGCACGAGCAGATCCGCAAGGCGCTCGGCATCTCCGTGCCGGTCCCCGACCGCAGCGACGACGTGGTCCAGGCCATCCTGGAAGGGCTGCTGCTCCGCGACGCGCCCGGCGATCAGCTCGCGTTCGAGGGCATCGGCCTGGAAAAGCGCACCGACCTGCACCGCGAATGGGACAGCGCCGTCGCCCGGGAACGCCAGTCCCGCACCAAGTACGCCCAGGCCGGGATCCAGCCCGCCGAGGTTGCCCGCGAGCTCGCCGAGATGCGCGCCAGCCTCGGCACGCCCGGCGAGGTCGCGGCCTTCACCGGCGAAGCACTGAGCGCCCTGCATGCCGATATCACCCAGACACCGGACGGGTTCCGGGCCGCGACGGGGGTGCTTCCCCCCGGTCTGCGCGACGCGCTGGTCACCGGGCACGTCGAGCCACTGCCGTTCCGCCGTGATCTTCCCGTTCCGCCGCGCGAGGCGTACCTGGACCGCACCGACCCGAACGTCGCCGCGATCGCCCGGTACGTCCTGGAGTCGGCGCTCGACCCGATGGTCCCGGCCGAGGTGCGCCCCGCCCGGCGGTGCGGCGTGATGCGCACGTCCGCGGTCAGCCGCCGGACCACGCTGCTGCTCGTCAGGTTCCGGATGCACCTGGAGCTGCCCGGCCGTGATGACCGCCGTCAGGTGATCGCCGAGGACGCCCAGGTGCTCGCCTACCGAGGCCGGGCCGGCACCGGGGCATGGCTCTCCCCGGCCGAGGTCCAGGACCTGCTCGCCGCCCGCCCATCCGGCAACGTGCCGCCGGATCAAGCCACAGATTTTGCCGAACGAGCGGTGGCTGATGTGCCCGGCCTGCTGGCGCATCTGGATGGTGTCGCCGACACCCTCGCCAGCCGGCTGCGCGAGGATCACATCCGGGTCCGCGAAGCCAGCGGCCAGCATGCCCGCCGCCAGATCGCCGTCCGGGCCCAGAAACCCGCCGACATCCTCGGCGTCTACGTCTACCTGCCAGCAGCGGGAGGCGCCGCGTCATGACCGCGTTCAGCTCCCTGAAGATCGTCGGCGGCCTGCTCCCCGCCGACCTGCTCGGCCGCGTGTCCGCCGGCGACCCGCAGGTACCAGGCACCGGGCCGCAGACCTACGGCCTTGAACGCGGCGAGTCAGTCCGGCGGCAGGCGTCCCGGTCCTGGCTGTACCTGCTGGAGGTCTGGCAGGACTTCAAGCGCCGGGTCGAAGGCCCCGGTGCGGCCGAGGCCGTGTCGGCGCGGGTCACCAGGGAACGGTGGCTGCGCATCCTCCTGCGGGAGCTCGGATTCCACGAGATGGCCGGGGGCGGCTTCGAGCTGGAGGGCAAGAGCTTCCCGGTCAGCCACCGGGCCGGGCACGTACCGGTCCACCTGCTCGGCTGGGCCACCGACCTGGACCACAAGACACCCCACGTCACCGCCCGCGCCCCGCAGTCCATGCTCCAGGAACTCCTCAACCGCGACGACGGCTATCTGTGGGCCATCCTGTCCAACGGCGCCACGCTGCGGCTGCTGCGCGACTCGACCGCGCTGGTCAGCTCCTCCTACGTCGAGTTCGACCTTGAGGCGATCTTCGACGGGGAACTGTTCTCCGACTTCGTGCTCCTCTACCTGACCTGCCACGAGTCCCGGTTCGCGATCCAGGGCGACGGCGGCCCCGCGTCCTGCTACCTGGAGCAGTGGCGCGGGTTCGCCGCGCAGCAAGGCGAACGTGCGCTCGATCAGCTCCGCAACGGCGTACAGCAGGCCATCGCCATCCTCGGCACCGGGTTCCTTTCCCACCCGCGCAACCCGCACCTGCGCGGCCGCCTCGATCCCGGCAGCGCGGACCTGAAGCTGGACGACTTCAACCGGGCGCTGCTGCGGCTGGTGTACCGGATGCTGTTCTGGTTCGTCGCGGAGGACCGCGGCGCCCTTCTGCAGCCAGATCCCGACGACGCCGACACCGCGACCAAAGCGGGCCTGCGCGAGGCGCGTGACCGGTACGCCGCGTACTTCTCCTCCGCCCGACTGCGCCAGCTTGCCCGCAGGCACCGGGGCAGCAGGCACGGCGACCTGTTCGACGCAGCCCAGCTCGTCTTCGACGCGCTCGGCACCGAAGGCGGCGTCCCCGAACTCGCCCTGCCCGGCATCGGCGGCATCTTCGAATCCGCCCGCGACGACGGCACACCCCTCCCGCTCGACGAACCCCTCGCCGGCGCCCGCCTGTCCAACGAAGCCCTGCTCGACGCCATCCGCGCCCTGTCCCTAGTCAAGCCCCGCGACGGCGGCGCTTGGCGGCGAGTGGATTTCGGCAACCTGGGCGCCGAAGAACTGGGCAGCGTTTATGAATCCCTGCTCGAACTCATCCCCCGCTACGACGCTGAGCAGCTCGCCTACACGCTGGAGACACTGGCCGGCAACGAGCGGAAGGGGTCTGGCTCCTACTACACGCCAACGTCGCTGGTCGAATGCCTGCTGGACTCCGCGCTCGACCCCCTCCTAGAGGAAGCCTGCGCCCTCGAAACACCCGAGCAACGGATATCAGCGCTGCTGGACATCACCGTCTGCGACCCCGCCTGCGGATCGGGCCACTTCCTCGTCGCCGCCGCGCGGCGGATCGCTAAGCGCATCGCTGCCGAAGAAACCGGCGAGTCCGAGCCACCCGACGCAATCGTCCGGGCCGCGCTGCGCCAAGTCACCGGCAGGTGCATCTACGGCGTCGACATCAACCCCATGGCCGCCGAACTCGCCAAGGTCTCCCTGTGGATAGAAGCGCTAGACCCGGGCAGGCCACTGTCCTACCTCGACCAGAACATCCGCGTCGGCAACTCCCTGCTAGGCGTCACCCCCGCGCTCCTAGCCGAAGGCCTCCCCGACGCCGCCTTCGCCCCTATCGAAGGTGACGACCGCAAGGTAGCGGCGGCCCTCAAAAAGCAGAACGCTGCCGAACGTGATCAAGGCCAGTACGACCTTTTCAGCCAGTCCGGCATCCCCGTCACCAACGCCGTCCTGGCCAAACGAGCCGTCGAGATCGCCCACGCGCTTCCCGACAGCCTGGAAGACCTGCACATCCACCAGCAGCGCCAGGCCCTGGAACTCGCCGAATCACCAGAACACCGCATCCAGAAACTCATAGCCGACGCCTGGTGCACCGCGTTCGTGCAGCCTAAGACCGCCGTCACCCGCGGCACCGCGATCACCCAGGCGGTCCTGGAACAGTTGAGCTCGGACGCAGGCACTCTAGAACTAGCCGCGGCCGAGGACCTGGTCATCAACCTCACGGGTCAGTACCGATTCTTCCACTGGCACGTCGAGTTCCCCCACATCTTCCGCGTTGGCAACGGCACCACCGACATCGACCCCGCCAACGGTTGGGCAGGCGGTTTCTCCTGCGTCATCGGTAACCCGCCCTGGGAGCGAGTCAAGCTCCAGGAACGGGAGTTCTTCACCGCTCGGCGCCCTGAGATCGCCAACGCCACGAACTCGGCGGCACGCAAAAAGCTGATCGCCGCCCTTACCGACAGCGATAGCCTCGCCGACCGGACGCTGTCCGACGAATTCGAGGCCGAGCTGCGCAAGGCCGCAGGGTGGAGCCACCTGCTACGCGAATCAGGCCGCTATCCGCTGACCGGCCGCGGCGACATCAATACCTACACGGTCTTTGCAGAAACGGTCCACTCGGTCATCGGCTTGCGTGGCCGTAGCGGCCTCGTGCTCCCGACAGGTATCGCAACCGACGCTACAACAGCCTCGTTTTTCGCTGACCTTGTTACTAGCAAGAGCCTGGTCTCCGTCTACGACTTCGAGAACGAGGAGAAGATCTTTCCGGCTGTCACTAACAAATTCCGGTTCTGCCTACTCGCCGTAGCCGGCCGCCGGGTTAAAGTTAGTCATATTCGTCTAGCCTTCATGCTCCGTCAGGTGCCTGAGATAAAAGCGAAGGAGTTCACCCTTACGCCTGATGACATATCCCGACTCAATCCGAACACGTTGACCTGCCCCGTTTTGAATTCACCCCGAGATGCTCGAATTGTCATAGGCATATATCGACGCGTCCCCGTCCTTTGGCGGGAAATGCCAGAGGAGAACCCGTGGGGTCTTTCGTTCGGAACAATGCTTCACATGGCAAACGATTCAGGGCTGTTCCACAACGGCGACGAACTGAAAGCTAGTGGCTGGCACCTCGTCCGGAACATCTTTATGCGAGGCAACAAACGAATGCTACCCTTGTACGAGGCGAAAATGATCCACCACTTCGACTCGCGCTTTTCAACATATGAGACTGCGACTCAAGCGCAAGTCAATAAAGGTACGTTGCCACGTCTTACTCCAAGTCAGCATGACGACCCGGCGTTTCTGCCGACTCCTCGGTACTGGGTGGACGAGACTGAGGTCGATAAGCGTCTAACGCGGTATGGTTGGCGCAAGTCTTGGCTGCTTGGATGGCGCGATATTTCCTGGAGTGCTAACGAACGAACGCTGATCTGCAGCGTGCTGCCGCGTGCAGCCGTGGGACACACCTGTCCGCTAATATTCTCAGCGTCAAAGCGTCTTGGCTGTCTATATGCTAATCTGACATCCTTTGTACTTGACTATTTGGTTCGCCAAAAAATGGCGGGATCACATTTGACGTATAACTACGTCAACCAGTGGGCTGTGCTTGCGCCACATACCTATGAGCAACCTCCTCCGTGGGACGTCGCAGGCTCATTGTACTCATGGATTGAGTCACGCGTTCTTGAACTAAGCTACACGGCATACGATCTTACGCCTTTCGCTGTCGATCTAGGCGATGATGGGATGCCGTTTAGATGGGATGAAGAGCGGCGGTTCATAATGCGGGCAGAGCTGGATGCCGCGTACTTTCACCTTTACGGAGTAAACCGTGACGATCTGGGTTCCATCATGGACAGCTTCCGCGCATTCCAGAACAATGACCGCGCGCGCTTCGACCGCACCAAAGAGCTGATAGTGGAGGTCTATGACGCAATGGCCGAAGCCGTTCGAACCGGCGTCTCGTACCAGATGATTCTCGATCCGCCACCCGGACAGGGGCCGCGCCATGTCTGACGAGCCACTCAGATGGGGTCTCCTGCTTAAGACGACCTTGGAGATCCTGCGCGACTCAGGGGCCAGGATGTCGAAAACGCAGGTGTTGGACGAGGTTCGCCACAGGATTGTGCTGACCCCGGCGGAGCTGAGCGCGGGCAAGGGCGGGGCAGCGCGATTCGATACCGCGCTCGGATTCAAGGTCGGCGACGCAGCCACGATCGGGTGGGCCTCCAAGATTGGCGGCTGGTCGATCACGGACGCGGGTATCGAGGCGCTGGAGACGTATCCGGATGCGGACAGCCTGTGGTCGGAATTGAACCGCCGCTACCGGGAGATTGATCAGCGTCGCAAGCTGGCGCAGCAGGCGCTGAGCGACGTGCAGCAGTTCGTCGCAAGCGCGCTGCAGCAGGTGGAGCCGGGCTCCTGGACGGCGCACGACGATCTCGCGAGGCTGGCGGACACCACGGCCAGTTCGGTGGCCGACTTCCTCGCGGGCGGTAAAGTCCAGTTGCCCAACGCCTACCGTGTGCTCAACGCGGACGGGAGCGTTCCTGCCGAGGGGATGCTGAACTTTAACTACCGAGGCGTTGACCTGCGACAGCGGCTCGCGCGTGAGGGCATCGAGTTCGACTCGGACGGCCTGGCCGACCAGCGTCAGCGCGTCACTGCGGATGCGCTGAAGGAACTGCTCGACGCCCGCATCGAAGCAGAGGATCTGCCGCCGACCACGAAACGGGCCTGGATGGTGCGCGGGACCAACGTGGACGGGTACAACCTCGTCCCGGAGTGGTTGAGCGACGGGTTTGTCTCGCTTAGCGCATCACAGCTCCGCGGCCTCGATCCCAGGGTTGGCTACGACGAGCTGAAGCAGGCCGTGGAGACCGGGTACCAGCACAAGTCGTACGCCTACCGCGGCCAGCGGCTGGAGGAGTTCGATCGGTTCCTGCGCCGAATGGGGATAGGCGACTTGGTGCTCACGCCCATGCGGGGGGAGGTGATCATCGGGGAGGTGACCGGGGCGGCGCACTTCAGCGACTCCAGCGCGCCGCATTCAAACTTGCGGCGCGAAGTCCGCTGGCTCAACCCAGACGATCCCATCGACGGGAGCGACCTCCGTGCGCCAGTGCCCGCGCTGCTGCAAAGCCAGGCCTACGTCGTCGACCTCACCGAGGCGTATGACGAGCTCGCGGACTTGGTCCTAGATCGCGTCACTGAAGACTTGGGGCAGATTAGGAAAGACCTGCGGGCCATGATGACGGTTCCGGCTAGGCGTGAGCTGGCATTCAATCCGGTCACGCCGGAATTCGCCGCAGAGCTGCTGATGGACCATGCGGAGCTTGCCAAGATCACTGACTTGCTCTGGGAACGGAAGCAGGTCATTTTCTATGGGCCGCCCGGAACGGGCAAGACCTACCTTGCCAGCAAGCTGGCCCGTCACTTGACCGAAGACGGCGCGGTCAAGCTCGTTCAGTTTCATCCTTCGTACACCTACGAGGATTTCTTCGAGGGATTCCGGCCGGAGCCAGGCGGCAGCGGAACCCTGACCTTCACACTGCGCGCCGGTCCGTTCCGCGACTTTGCCGAGGTGGCCGCCGCCAACCCGAGTACTGCGTACATCCTGATCATCGACGAGATCAACCGCGCGAACCTGGCGAAGGTGTTCGGCGAACTGTATTTCCTTCTGGAGTACCGCGATCAGTCGATCAGCTTGCAATATTCACCGGACAAGGAGTTCATCCTTCCGGAGAACCTGTTCTTGATCGGCACGATGAACACTGCCGACCGATCGATCGCGCGGGTCGATACGGCCATGCGCCGCCGGTTTGTGTTCGTTGAACTGGACCCGCGTATCCCTCCCGTTCAGGGCTTGCTCAGGCGCTGGCTGACCAAGCATCGGCTGCCTCTAGACGCCGCGCAGCTGCTTGATGAGCTGAACAGGCGGATCGCCGACTCCGATGCGGCGATCGGACCCTCGTACCTGATGGACAAGAGGATTTACCAGCGCGCGGACGGGCTCGACCGGGTGTGGCAGTACTCGATCATGCCGCTGCTCGAGGACCTGTTCTACGGCCAGCGTGACCTCAACGAGCTCTACGGCCTGACGAGCCTCCGCAAAGCCATCGCCGCCGCTCCTGCCGAATCGTGAAACCCGTCGAACTCGACGAGCTGGGGCCAGGCGTTGAGCGGCTGCTCACCCCGGAACAGGGACGATCGCTGGCCGGCTCCGGCGTGGTCACCGCTGCGCCATCCCCTTACCGCCCGGGAGCCTGGCAGATCGGTCCCGCCGGAAAGGTCGGCGCGGCCAGGGTCGGCGGCATCGAGATACACATCAAGCCCAAGGTCCCCATCGCCCGGCTGCTGTTCCTGGTGGGGTACGCCCGGCACGCGGCCGCCTGGCGGCCGGAGACAGTGCCGGTGGCCCAGGCCGCGGACCTGGTTCCGGTCGTGGCCCAGGCGTTGTGGCGGCAGACAGAACGGGCAACCCACCAAGGCCTACTTCCCGGGTACATCCTCGTCGAGAAAAGTTCCCAGGTTCTGCGCGGCAGGCTGCGCGAAAGCGAGCAACTGCGTCGGCATCATGGACTCCCGCTGCCGCTGGAGATCCAGTACGACGAGTTCACCACCGACATTCCGGAGAACCGGATCGTGCGGACGGCATGCGAGCGGATGCTCGCGGTCCCGCTCGTGGATGCCGAGTCCCAGCGTAGGCTGCGGCGCCTGCTCCGTGAGTTCAGCGACGTCACGCCGCTGCACCACGGCGAGCAGATCCCCGGCTGGCAGCCGACCAGGCTAAACGCCCGGTACCACGCGGCGCTGCGGCTGGCCGAACTCGTCTTGCGCGCGACGTCCGTCGAGCATGAATCAGGGACCGTGGCCGTGAACGGCTTCCTGCTGGATATGCCAAGGCTGTTCGAAGACTTCGTCACGGTTGCCTTGCGCGAGGCACTCGAATCGGCGTACGGCGGGCGCGTCGATGATCAAGACCAGCATCACTTCGACGAGGCAGCGCAAGTGCGCCTGCGGCCCGACATCGTGTGGAAGATACGCGGATCAGCCGTCGCTGTCATCGACGCCAAGTACAAGGCCGAGAAACCAGCCGGATACCCGAACGCCGACCTGTACCAGCTACTGGCCTACTGCACCGTCCTCGGCCTGCACAGCGGCCACTTGGTATACGCCAAAGGCAGCGAAAAGCCTGCACGTCATGTGGTGTGTCGTTCCGGCATCGAGATCTTCTGCCATGCCGTTGATCTTGACCAGCGACCCGACAGGCTGCTAGCCGGTATGACCGACCTAGCCGAACGCATAGCCATGCATGCGCTTCAGCCCTCTACTTTGTCAGCACCATCGGATGACGTCGATAACCACCCAAAATCAGTTACCTGAGGTCAGGGGAACTAGACAGTTGTTCCAGCGCTGCTGATCTGGCGGAGCCTGTGCTCTGCCGAAACTCTTCGCGTCAGGGTCAATTATGGTCCCGAAAAGGAGAGCGATGCGCCGTGACGAGCCTTAGGTAATTGAGGTCTGGACTGCTCATCTCCTCCATCAGGCCATATCGACGGCATAGGGCAATACTGCGTTGGTTGTCTTTGTGGACGATGCCAAAGACACGGGAATCGCGAGGTGGCACGCGAGCGGAGACATCGGCCATAACAGCGGACATCAGTACGTCGCTGGTCCGTTCGCCGGTGCGGAAACAGCAGCCTTGCCAGGCCCTCGCTATAGCAGCGACTTCCAATTTCGTAGCATTGAACTGGTTACCATCGCTGCCTTGAAATATTACCCGTTCATGGGCAGCCACGCCGAATAGCTCTCCAGTAGCCCGGACCAAAGCCAACAATAGTCGTGGGTCATCACCTGCCGCGCCCGGCGCTGAAGCCCAATCGATCAGTTGAGTGCGAATAAACCGCTCTACTTCGACCTCGAATTCGACCGCAGGGTTCGCGCAATCGAACGACGAGAGCAGGCCACGATCGGCAAGCCCCCCAGAACGGATGCGCCAATCGGGCTCGCTCATTCCTCAATCAGCACAGGCACAAGAATCCGCAGAGGCTGAGGCTCCCCAGCCAATAGAAGCTCGTCCGCTTCGGTTATGCTAAGTATTCGTGGATCGCCGCGGCCGAATGGGCTGAACCTGCCAGTGCCGGTGTGGTCATCGACGTCAATGGCTGGAACTGCCTCGACAACAGCACGACCGTCGTCGAGTTTGTCCATAACAAGCGCAAGAAGCGAACCGACCGTGTCACGTTGCGCCGCGACAGCCATCCACCGGGGAACCATAGTAGCTGGGCCACCCACCCGCACTAGTACCACGTATCCCTTGTGTACCTCTGCGATCCGGCCCGTGATCACTTCAGCCAACGTCGTCAAGGTCAACTCACTCGTACGCCACTGCTCGGTACGACGAGCGACCGCCTTGAGTGCCTCAGCCAGCTCTGCCGGGGCGTCTTCAGGCATTACCCCGTCAACCACCTGCTGAGCGTCGTAGCCAGACAGATAAGACATGATGTGCCGGAGTTCGGCGAACTCCGGTCCAGCTTCCAGTTCCTCGGCTGCACAGGCTACTCTGGCCGCCTCAGCGGAATTCCCGAGGCGCGCCAACCTAGCCGACTCGACGTTGAGGGAACTGAAAAGTGTCATCTGTCCTGCCATGCGCCTACCTGAGCGGCGCGTTACGCGTACTCCAGAGCTTGCCCACTTGTGGCCTCGGAGGGTCCGGAACGGACCCTCCGAGGTTGAGGGCTCGCCAGGCTTGTAGGCGTGGACGACACGGCGCCTATTTACGACTGGCCACTCAGCGATGGTCATAGCTCCATTCTAGTTCCTCCGAGACGTCGAAACAACGCCTCGTAGCCGACGTTTCATCGAGGGATGTGGTTCGGTACATGTGCTCGTCACCAGTACCAGAACCAGCCTCCCGCCATACGGGGCGGTCCATCTCGCCGCTAGGGTCGCTGGCCACTCCCCTGCCTGCTCGCACTCGCACTGTGGCCACCTTGATCGCACCGCTACTCGAACTCAGATCCACCAATCTCCACGGGGAAAGAAGCAGGCAGGTATCGAAGCACAAAGCGATGGCCGCCATAACCTTGCCAGCTCCAGGCGGCCCGGAGGCCGTGAGAGCCATAGATGGGAGCCGACGCAGGTGCGCCACGACACCGACTGCTCGCGACAGCGGTGAGGGCGACCCCGGACACCTTTGCGCTTACGTCACGACCAGCCCACGACGCTGAGCCATAACGGCAAGCGTACTCACACCCAACGCACAATGCTGTGACCCGGGACGACGGGAATACTGCGCCACGGCCGGAGACCGCAGATACCGGCTTGGCGGCAGGCCCGGAGGCGCTCTAGCTGTCGAGCAGGTCCTGTGCCCGGGAAATCCGCTCACGAAGACCTTTCTGGAAGGCCTCGTCCTTGCGACGCGTCTCGACGTGCTTGGAGATCGCCGCGCGGATCACATCGGAGACCGGCTGATCGTCGACGGCAGCGACCAGCTCAAGTTGTTCCGCCTGCTCGGCGCTGAGCCGGATCGTCATGGCTTTCGCGGGTTTCACCAACTCAGTGTGCCACCGTTCAGTATAGTGTTGCAAGTATATTGGTGACTCGGTATCTTGATACCAGGCAACCGAGAGGGGATGCGATGAGCGAGATGCCAGGCCAGCCCAGGCAGGAGTTCCATATCCAGATTGACCGTGAGCACTTCACGGTGTCCGAGCCCGCGCTGACGGGTGCGCAGCTCCGCCAGCTTCCGAACCCGCTTATCGGCCCGGATCGGGATCTCTTTGAGGTCGTTCCAGGGCGCCCAGACCGCAAGATCGCCAACGATGAGCTCGTTGAGATGCATGACGGGCTGCGGTTTTTCACGGCGCCCGCGGTGATCAACCCCGGCCGCTGAACGTCTTACACCCATGCGAGGGCCAACCCAATGCTGCTTCCCGAGCGCGACATCCGCTATCTGGCCGACCGCGGTCTCAGCTACGAGATCTCCGTCGATCAGAGCATGACCTGTCTTGTTGTAAAGGAGTGGCCACTGCCAGCAGGGCTGAGCCCAGGCCAGGTCGATCTGCTGCTCCGGCTGGCGCCTGGCTATCCCGATATCCCGCCGGATATGTGGTGGTTTAGCCCCCATGTCATGTGTCACAGCGGACTGCCCATCCAGGGAACACAGGTAACGGAGGGGTACTTGGGTCTGACCTGGCAGCGCTGGTCACGGCACCTACCAGCCGGGGTCTGGCGTTCCGGGGTGGACGGCCTGGAGAGCTTCTTCGCGGTCATCCGTGCCGACGTCGCGGCTTGCGTCGCTGGGGCGCCAGCGTGAGGGACGCGACCCTGGTCCTGCCCTTGCGCCTGCACGCCGAGCTAGAGGCCGCCGCCTCGGCCAGCGCTGAGGTCGGCTTCGTGCTGCTCGTCAGCGTGGCGGAGCAGACTGGGGCGGTGCGCCTGCTGGGCCGTGAGCTACACCCAGTCCCAGACCGGGGTTACCTCAGCCGCGACATCGACGGGATGACCGTGACACCAACCGGCTACTTGGCCGCCCTGGCCAGGGCCGAAATACTCGGTGCTGCGGCGCTGTGGGTTCACACCCACCCGGGTCCAGGGTCATCACCACGGCCGAGCGACAAGGACGCACAAGTCGACCGCCAGCTCGCCGATACCTTCCGGATCCGCACGGGCCAGCCCTGGTACGGAGCCGTGGTGTTCGCGACGGACCAGGAGACCCGCTTGACCTTCAGCGGTCATGTGCAGCGCGACGCCGGTAAACCGATACCGGTCGGCCGCCTATGGGCCGTGGGTGACCGGCTCTCCCTAACCATGTCGTCCGGCACGTACGCGGGGGAAATGCACGCGATGTGGGACCGCAACGTGCGTGCGTTCGGCGCTGACCTACAGCGTGCGCTCGGCGAACTACACGTCAGCATCGTGGGCTGCGGTGGCACCGGATCGGCCGTGGCCGAGCAGGTCAGCCGCCTAGGCGTGCGGCACTTGCACCTTATAGACCCCGATGCTCTGTCGGAGTCCAACCTAACTAGGATGTACGGGTCAACGCCAGCCGACGTCGGCCGTCCCAAGGCGGAGGTCCTGGCGGCCCACGTCCGCCGCATCGCTCCAGACGCCACGGTCACTACCACCGTCGGGATGCTCACCATGGAGCCGGTCGCCCGGCAAGCGGCAGCCTCTGACGTCATCTTCGGCTGCACCGACGACAACGCCGGCCGGCTTGTATTGTCGCGGCTCGCTGCCTATTACCTGACCCCTGTATTCGACTGCGGCGTGCTGATCAGCAGCACCAGTGCCGGCCTTATCACCGGCATCGATGGCCGGGTAACAGTCATGACTCCCGGCCAGGGCTGCCTAGTATGCCGCGACCGGGTCGACATGCAGCGCGCGGCGAGTGAGCTGATGACACCCGCCGAGCGGAACCGGCTGGCAGCCGAGGGCTACGCTCCGGGCCTGCCCGGAATCGAGCCGGCAGTCATCACCTACACCACACTCGTCGCGGCACTGGCCGTCGGGGAACTGCTTGAACGGCTAATCGGCTACGGCCCCGTCCCGGTCCCCGGCGAAATCCTAGCCCGCTGCCACGATCGCGAGTTGTCGGGCAACATCGCCAAGCCACGGGCCGGCCACTACTGCGACCCGGCGGCCGAGCAGTTCGGCCGAGGTGACATTTCGCCGTTCCTAGGACAGACATGGCCCGCCTGAACCCGCCCTGGTGGCCGGACCGCCTCAAGCCAAGTCGCTGGCTGACCCGGCGGTTGCCCGCGCGCCGTTGGCGGATCGTGGCGCATGTCGAGGAAGCCGACCTCATCCCTGCACGGCTGCCGCTCCGCGGAGCCGCGCTCGCCGGACCGCATGGCGCACCAAAATGGCTCGCACTTGACTGCCCGTGCGGCACCGGGCACCGGCTACTGGTCAATCTCGATAGCCACCGCCGCCCAGCTTGGCGTCTGGTTGGCACCAGGCCACTCACCATCCAGCCGAGCCTTGACATCATCCGGGACGGGGCCCGGTGCCACTTCACCATCACCCGCGGAGCGGTTCACTGGGCCGGATCCGGCCACCAGCCCCGGACGACATTGCGGAATGGTCGCCCAGAAAGTGAGAGACGATGACTAACCGTGGCGACACACAGGCAAGCCCGGAGCCAGAAGGGAAACACGAACATCCGACCGCCCCTTCGTTCACAAAGACCCCAACCTTCGCCGCCCACAATGCGGACCGCTACCAGCGCCGCCAGCTCGTCACCGACGTTCAGGACCTGACCGGCAGAAAACTGATCTGCTACATCGACACCTCAGACGAGGGCATCAACCGAGACGACACCATGGGTTTCGCCGACCTGCTCCACAACGCGGTCAGCAGTCAGCCGCTCGATCTTCTCTTGCACACGGGCGGCGGCGACATCGACGCCGCCGAGAAGCTGATCAAGATGGTCCGGGCCGTGGCCGGGAACGCTCCATTCCGGATCATCGTGCCCGACATGGCCAAGAGCGCAGGTACGCTCATGGTCCTCGCCGCCGATCTGATCCTGATGAGCGACACCTCAGAACTCGGGCCGATCGACCCGCAAATCCTCCACGTTGGCGGAAACGGAGAACGGCGCTGGCTGTCAGCCCTGACCTACATCAAGATCTACAACGAGCTGAAAGAAGCCCTCGACGCGAACGGGAACGACGTGACCGCCCAGATCATGATGAGCAAGCTTGATCCGGCTACTCTCCGGCACTACCTATTCGTCGCCGACCGCGCCCGGAACCTGGCCGAGAACCTGCTGAAGCAGGGAATGTTCCGCATCGTTCCAGGCAACTACACCAAGATCCCCGCAGACCTCATGGACACGGACCAATGGCAGACCCACGGCCAGGTCATCGACGCTCAGGACGCGCAGCGCATCGGCCTGAACGTCGAGATACTCGACCGCCGCTGCAAGCTGTGGGACGCCATCTGGACCCTTTATACCCACCAACGAATGGCGCTTGGCGACAACAGCAAGCTCTTCGAATCCGAGTATGTCTGCCTACCTATGTGACCGCCGAGCGCCGACTCCTGGAGGCAATACGGTGGCTTCGCTAACGCAAGCGATCCCCGCCGCAAGCGATGGGACGCCTGCTCAGGCAGGTCAGTGAACGATTGCTCGAGGAGGCTGCACATGTCAGGACGGCGCAGGTCGAAATCGCGGCATCAGCGCACCCCGCCACGGCACCGGCCGGCTGCCTTCCCCCGCCCCGCTTCCCGGGCGCATGGGCAGCCGGCCGAATCCGCGCGCCCGTATGTCACGAGCAGGATGAGTTTCATGATGGAACCGGTATTCGACCCAGCGCCCTCCCCTCCTCCTCCTGGTGCGCCCGCTCCGACCGGGTCGCTCGGAATCTACAAGCTCACCTACGTCCTCGCTGTCCCGGGTCGCGCGGTGGTCCAGCACGAGGTGAACTTCGCCAAGCTCGTCCAAGTCGGCGACAGTCTCCTGGAAGTACAACCCGGCACCCAGCAGCTTCGCATCGACCTGGACGACGACGCAGGTCGGCAGCAAGCCATCGCCCACGTCAACGCTGACCGCCGCCTCCGCGATGTCGAGCTAGAGATACGGGCCGAAAGCTTCGCCGAGGCGGCCTCCCGCGGGCATGACCTGGTAGCCCCGCTGCTAAGCCGTTGGGCCTTCCTGCACGATGTCGCGATCACCACCTCAGCTGTCCAGATCATCGAGGCCGCTACGCAGGTCCACCAATGGTCGCAGCTCATGACCGGCGCGGTGAAGACCTTTTCCGACACCACCGGCGTCAGCGACCCAGACCACCGAATACTGCTGTCCTCTTACCGTGAGGGCATTAGCTCCACCGAGCCCCTGTGGCAGGCCCTATCCCTGTTCCGGGTCGCCGAGGGCGTTCTCCAGATGCGCAAGGCACGCAACGCTGCGGCCCGGGCCGCTGGCCAGATACCCGCCGAACCCTCCGAACGCGTGCCCGCCGATCCGACTTCGCTCGGGCCGCCTAACGACGCTGGGCTCGAGGAATCCCTGCGACCGCACGTCGGCCGCAAGTTCACCGCCGTGCTCGACGACATCCGCCCCGCGCTGCGCAACGCCATCGCCCACCTTGATCCCGACGGCACCCCGCTCATCCAGGACCGGTGGGACGATCTGCAGAAAGTAGAACAAGCTCTGCCCGGGCTCCGGTGGATCGCCCGGCAGCTCCTGGATGCGGAGGTTCAGGAGCACTAACGCCAGCCGAGCGCAGGAGCTGAAAGCATAGCGTACTAAAGGGCCGGCCGACCCAAGGGACCTGTTCTGACCTTTGGACTCAGGCGCTCTCAAAGGTGCTGCTGCGAATCAATCCGTCGAGGATCCGCTAGGAATCTTTGTTACTCTGATGTTCTGTTTGGATCCCTTCAACCTCTCGACATGAGCCGGAAAATCTATATTTGCCAGACTTTCGTGTGAGCTCCTAATCTTGCGGTAATGTTCGTCGAACCTGGCGTCGAACTGATTTCCGGGCAATAGAAGATCGCCGACAGCATTAGCCAGGTCTCCGGCGATAGAGTCCTGGAACCGCAAGGCGAGTGTATTAGTAGTCCTCAGGCGTTTCGTCAGCTCAGACGATATTCTACCGTCATCTGTTAGCCCGTATACCCATTGACCATGAGCAAGCTTATTTCTGATTTCAATCATTTCGCGAAGGTCCTGGCCAAGAACTTCTAGGAGCGTTTTATACCGCGAAGCGGCGCTGTGGTCGAGTTGATCCTCAAGAGGAACCGTGCGCTTTCTTTTTCCATATTTTTGGCGGAACCCAGTCTCAATAATTCTCTGCCACATCTCGAAGCGGGTTGAGGCGCTTTTTACATATTTGCGTTGTCTATCGTTGAGCCAATCGGGTGTATATATTAGTCTTTGCAAGCGCGCCTCAGCTTTAACGGCGACTAGCAACATCTGTGTCATAGTGAAGGCTTCCGCCGCTGGAGAGTCGCCACGACGCAGCGCATCGTTCGCCGCTCGTTCAATCTGAGTCAATGCATGTGAGACGCTCAGGTAATTTGCTTTGTGCCTATCATATAGCGATGCGGGCATTCGACTTTAAGGAAAGCTCCTCGCTGGGTTCCTTTCCTAGTCCTTTCAAATCGAGACATGAGGTAAGCGTTACCTTATACTGCCCCGGGCGAAGCCGAGAGGAGATCCGGGCCGTCAGAACTGCGGTTGGACGTCCGCTCATGCATGAGTCTGCGTTCAGATAACGTCGCCTCGCCGCCGCTTCCGGTGTCATCGGCTAGCGTCTTTCCAGACGACGGGCAGCGGACGCGGAGGAGATACTGTGATGACGAGGCTGGAGCCCGGCCGACCCCGGGATGAGTTACCTCGCCGAGGGCGACATCGCTTGGGAGAGGCAAACACCGGCCAACCGCCGTAAGATCCTGCGTCTGGACGAGGATCAGTACGTGGCGATCGTCCAGTGGGACGCGGGGGCGAACTGCCCGGACTGGACGAGCACGGCGGCGAGGAGATCGTTTTACGTGCTCCAGGCACCTTCACGGACCAGTACCGCGGTTCCAGGCCGGTCACCCATATCCGCGGCGAAGCGGGCAGTTCCCACCGGCCCGGCACCCCGGACGGCGTCACCTTCATGGTCGTGCGCTCACTGGCTCCCGGCGGCCACTCCTCAGCCCGGCTCGCTCTCACACGCGGTACCGACCTCGGCAGCATCGATATTCGAACATGTTCGCCAGCCTGTCACCACTGAAGACCGGACGATGCCGAGACCCCGCGATGACCCTTAGTGATCTTGCCCGCCAGGGCAGCGCCATCAGCCGCGGTCCCCACTGGGAGGTTCCGAACCGAGTTGCGCTCGGAGGACAGCCGAACTAAGACTGGTTGTGAAACCGTGACCGCTGACCACTACTGAGTCGGTTGGCTGACCCCTTTATGACCTCCGATAGGTGCCGACCCGTGATGTTCTGTCCCGACTGTGGCGAGATCTTGGACGACGTGGACCCAGCTGATCCATGTCCTGGTTGCGACGGAAACCGGAGGTCGGCCAATGTCCCGGCCCAATCCGCAATGGGGAGCGTGGCCGCACCCCAGCCGACGATCATAACTCACTCTCGCCCAGGCGATATCGGAGAGGAAATCAATGTCGGCGCGCCCAGGTACCGATCATCCAGCACTGCCGACCCTAAAGGCGGTCGTCAGGTCTTTGATGGGGAACCTCCACGGAACGAAGAGGATGTCCAGCTAGTCTGTGACATCTTGCGCGAGGCGCTAGCCCAAGTCGGCAAGCACTGGGGGCCTTTTATTGTGGAGCCTGAGACCAGTGACAGCGACGTCGATGCTGTGGCAGAGGACGGTCATGGCGGGCATCTCCGGGTCCAGGTCACGCGAGCGGAACAGGACATATGGGAAGAGGTAGCTCGGACCGGCGGAGCTGAGACCGTTGAAACGGGTGAGCAGCGAGCGGCCGCTATCTGGTATGCGATCACCAAGAAATCCAAGAACCTCGTTCTAACACAGCGCGCCCGACTGGTACTGGTCGTTGATGCAAACCGTACGCCGGGCTACCTGCGTAGGAATGTGATCGACGTATTCCGAGCGCACTATGGGGACCAGGCGACGAGCCTGGGTTACATTGCAATTTGGCTTGTCGGACCAACTGCTGCTGACTTGACCCGCCAACTCTCTTGAAAGATGCCCTAACCATGCGTTGACTCTCGGCTGCGTCAAGATTGTCACAGCTAATGCCTGCTGCTGGCAACGCGGCGACGTGTCGGCGTCTCGCCACCCAGCACCAGTGCTATGCCGACGAGCACAGAATTGAGGCTCAGTCGCACCGCTCGCAGCCTCGGGTCTGGCAGTCCACCTACGCACAAGACATACAGGACGGCTGTGACTTTGTGCGGGACGTCCTGGACGTCTAGTAGCGGTCCTGCCGCGTAGTAACCGCGTCCTGACACTCCGGCGCATTCTGCATACATGATTGCGCATCCAGCCCGCTCAAGGGGCGGACAAACCGAGTGGAGGGAATTCCGATGAACCACCCGATTCTTATCGCCGCCCTTGTCGAGGACCAGCGCCGAGGATGTCCCTGCGGAGCGGTTGCGGCGCAGTCCTATGGCCTGTGCCGCGCTTGCCACGCAGTCGCCGCCTGGCGCCGCGAGACCCAACGGACAGGGTGCCACGAAGCTGCCAACCGGACACGTCCCGGAAACCTGAAGGCCCGACTCCCCACACGGGTCGCGTCGCTGCTTCAGATCATCGGCAAGGGAGCTGAGAGGTGATGTTTACCGCGCTGATCATGATTATCATCGCCGCAGTCGCGCTCGTCCTGATCCTGCTCGCCGTCGTGGTTGTCGCTATGCGGCAAGAAGCGCGTGACACGGAGATGAGCAACGTGGCGCCGAGCCTGATCGCCGTCATGGTTCGGCGACTGCTCGGGGTCTACGTACGCAGACCTACTCCCCCAGCAGACACCACCGACTGGCAAGAGGAACGGTCACCGGACATGCGATCAGTCACCGCACGGAGCCGCGCGCCAGACGAGAGGAGGTGAGAAGCACTGCAGGCATATACCGTCGAGCAAGTAGCGAAGATGCTACATGTCGGGCGGGACAAGGTCTATTACCTGCTCAGGACAGGCCAGCTCCGCAGCCTCAAGATCGGCAAGCTACGCCGGATCACCGAACAGCAGCTGGCCGAGTTCATCGCATCACTCGACCACGCCGGATGAGCGAGGGACGTCTTGGGACTTCTTGAGCTAGACTGAAGGGAAACGGCGGGCCAGTCGAAAGGGGCTACGGCCGATGGGCACATCACAGCCATCCGAGCCCAGGAGACGCCGGGAACGTGGCGACGACGGGATCTCGTGGGACAAGATCAACAATTGCTATGTCGGCACGGTCTCGCTTGGCTACGACGGCCAGGGCCAACGTCGCCGACGTACGGTGCGCGGCAGGACCAAGGCCGAGGTCAAGGACAAGCTCAAGAAGCTGCACGAGGAGATCAGTGCGGGCATTCGCACCACGGCGAGCTGCACCATCAGAGAATGCGTAAGCGATTGGCTCGATGAACTTACCTTCGATCCGCATACCATGGCCACCTATCGCGGCCAGGCCGAGAAGTGGATCTATCCGAAGATCGGCGGCGCGAAGCTCAAGGACTTCAAGGTGGCCGACGCCGAGCGGCTCTTCCGGGAGATCGCCGAGGTGCTCAGCAAGCGCTCACTGATGATGGTCAAGAGCACTCTGCGCCGCTCTATCCGCCGCGCCCAGAAGCATGGCCTCATCGGCAAGAACGTCGCCGAACTCGTTGACCTGCCCGAAGGCCAGCCGGGACGCCCGTCTCGGGCCATGACCGAGGAACAGGCCGGCAAGGTTCTCGCTACAGCCAAGGGCACCGGGAACGCGTACGTCAAGGTGATCAGGATCGGCGAGGCCAGGACCGCCGCGACGCACGCAGCGACTGCGGACGGCCAGGTCGCGTGCGGCAACAAGCCGCGCAAGAACGCGAAACCAGCCGAGATAGGTGCCGACCTGCACGACACGACCTGCCGAGCCTGCCGCGCCCAGCTCGGCATTGACGACAGCACGGACGCTAGCCCACGGCTCGAAGCTCTGTTCGTGCTGTCCATCACGCTCGGCCTGCGACCTGGCGAGCTGCGTGCGCTGACCTGGGACCACGTGGACCTCGACCACGGAGTGATCCACGTCTGGCATTCCACAAGGCGAGACGGCGACACCAAGACGCCGAAGTCGCGGCGCTCGCTCGTGCTACCCAGGCGCGCTATCGATGCCCTCCAGACACATAGGAAACGCCAGGACGCCGAGCGGCTCGCGGCCGGCGAGGCGTGGCAGGACACGGGCCTCGTCTTCTGCCACGAAGACGGGCGCCAATACAGCAGCGACGCGCTCAACTGGCGGTTCAGCAAGATGACCAGGCGAGCTGGCATCGGCCACTGGCACGCACATGAAGGACGGCACACAGCCGTCTCGATCATGAGCACCAACGGCGTTCCGATTCAGGACATCAGCGACACGGTCGGACACAAGTCCACCCACGTCACTGAGACCGTGTACCGGCACGTGATCGTTCCGGCCATCCGGGGCGGCGCGAGTGTCATGGACAGCGTGTTCGGCGATCACGATGCAGATGGGCACGGCGATAAGGCCGGGAACCCGTAGTCACTTGGTTAGTCACTTTAGCGCTAGACAAGCGTTCGAAAAATGCTGTGGAGCTAAGGGGATTCGAACCCCTGACCTTCTGCATGCCATGCAGACGCGCTACCAGCTGCGCCATAGCCCCTCATGTGCACCGCCGAGAAGTCTCTC
>Ga0224557_1000738_pt1 | contig 34965 bp, 48 predicted proteins | sample 714S31014metaG_FD_180677 | JGI IMG/M metagenome (GOLD analysis project Ga0224557, IMG submission 180677) | Peat soil microbial communities from Stordalen Mire, Sweden - 717 S3 10-14 | ecosystem: Environmental > Terrestrial > Soil > Wetlands > Peat | place: Sweden: Norrbotten County, Stordalen... | reverse complement strand
CTGCAGGGTCAGGTACCAGGAACCCACTCGGCCGTTCGCACCCGTCGGCAAGGGGCGTGGCCGGCCTGACCCGTTCCGCTCTCGGGGTGAGCTTCCTCCGAGCGGCGTCGAGCGGTGACGGAGCTCGATGCCGCACTCGCTCGGGCGCGACGTGTCGATCCGCAGCTGGTCCAAGCCCCAACCGCCCATCCTTGTGTTGTGCGTCCGTTGTGTTGTGCGTCCGTTGTGCGATTGGGCATCGTCGACTCTGCCGTGTGGGCCAGCACCAGCCGTGACTCTCGAGGTGAGGCGAAGCCCCGACGCCCGGGTCGCCGTCCTCCACTCCAGCCTGAAGCGCGAGCTTCAGCTCCGTTCCGTGGTCGTCGTCAGGTGCGTGATGCGGATGTGGGCGTCCCGCTGCCCTGGACCCGCCCTCTCCCTCGTGAACCCCGCTTCGCCACATGGTTGTCCCGCATCAGCTGGGCCTCGTGCTTCGACTGCACCGGCGTGCCGATTCCGATGAGGCCTTCCATGGCTGTAGTCCGCTGGCACTCGGGGCATATGACCGCCCAGAGCCCATCGCTGCTTCTCACAACTTCAGGGTGGTGAACCAGGCCCTGCATTGCCGCCTCCCGTACGATCCCCAACCGACTCCCGCAGGATGGCACAGTCGGCGGGCGTGCGGTAGAGCCGGATGTCCTGAGCTCATCGGGTGGCCGGGCGGGGGCAACCCGACCCGCTCTCAACAGGTCACTCCTGACGAGCGAAGTCCGAGACGCTGTCCGGCTCAGTCGTGATGGCCTTGGTCGAGCGCGAGGAGGGATGCCTCCGTGCCGGCGACGGCGAGGAGGTCGTCCTGGCCGATCTGGCGGATCAGACTGGCGCCGTCGAGATAGACCCGCTCGTTCACGATGCGGTCACCGTCGAAGAAGAACACCGCGATGACGGCAACCCGGAACGACCTGCCGGTGGGCGGCTGACCGTAGAAGTCGCCGGTATTGGTCCCCAACAGGTCGAACTCGGCGATGATCGTGTCGTCCGTGGCCACGTGGAATCGCACGTCCTCGTGACGCTGGTCCGGGAAGGCGGCCCGCTGACTGCGGTGGTACGCGAGCACGTCGGCGTCGCCGTCGTGGACCTGGCCGGTGGCCATGATCTCGTAGCGGGCGTGACCACCGAACGTGGCCAAGCAGGCGTCCCAGTCGTGGTCGACCTCGGACTGAAAATGCGTCTCGAGAACTTCGAGCCGGCGTTGCTCGAGCTCTTTGCTCACGGGTACTCCACGGAATCGGCTGGTGCGGTCCTACCGGTTGACCGGCGACATGTCGGAATAGCGGTCGCCCTTGGCCGGAGCCACGGTGTCGAGGATCGCCAGGTCCTCCTCGGTCAGCTCGACGTCGAGAGCGGCCACGTTCTCCTCCAGGTAGGTGCGCCGCTTGGTCCCCGGGATCGGTGCCACGTCGAGCCCCGCCGCGTGCACGAAGGCCAGCGCGACCTGGCCGGGGGTGCAGCCCTTGGCGGCGGCCAGCTGGTCGACCACCTCGACGATGGCGATGTTGTCGGCCAGGTTGTCGCCCTGGAAACGGGGCTGGTAGCGGCGGAAGTCCGACTCGTCGAGGTCGTCCAGCGAGCGCATGGTCCCGGTCAGGAAGCCCCGGCCGAGGGGGCTGTAGGGGACGAAGCCGACCCCGAGCTCCCGCAGCGTCGGGAGGATCTCCCGCTCGGGGTCGCGCGACCAGACCGAGTACTCCGTCTGCAGCGCCGAGATCGGGTGCACGGCGTGGGCCCGGCGGATGGTCTCCGGCGCGGCCTCCGACAGGCCGAGGAAGCGCACCTTGCCCAGGGTCACGAGCTCGGCCATCGCTCCCACCGTCTCCTCAATGGGCGTGTCGGGATCGACCCGGTGCTGGTAGTAGAGGTCGATGTGGTCGACGCCGAGGCGCGCCAGCGACCCGTCACAGGACTGGCGCACGTACTCGGGACGGCCGTTGATGGCACGCTTCGTCGGGTCGTCCGGGTCGCGCACGATCCCGAACTTGGTGGCGATGACGGCCTCGTCGCGGCGTCCGGCCAGCGCCCGCCCGACCAGCACCTCGTTGGTGTGCGGGCCGTACATGTCGGACGTGTCGAAGAAGGTCACACCGAGCTCGAGCGCCCGGTGGATGGTGGCGATCGACTCGTCGTCGTCGCCCGGGCCGTAGAAGTCCGACATCCCCATGCAGCCCAGTCCCTGACGTGACACGGTCAGTCCCTGGTTGCCCAGTGCGATGGTCTCCATGCTGGTGGTGCTCCCTCTCTCGGCGACGGTGCGGCAGGCGCCACCCTACGTGCAGTTCTCCCAGCGCAGATCCGTCAGCGCCGTTCCCTCACGCAGATCGCTCAGCCCTGGGCGACGCCCGTCACCCGGTTGGCCTGCACGAAGACGGCGCAGCGCCGTTCCCGGGCCATCACGCGGTCGTACTCGTCCCAATCATCGTGACCTCCCCCGGCCGCCTGGAACACGGCACGCAACAGTGCGGGCACGTCGAGGCCGAAGTCGAAGCCGTCGTCGGGGCCGATCAGGCGCACCAGGCCCGACACCGAGGCCCACTCGTAGCCGTGCGTGAAGGTGAGGGCGGCCTGGCCGCTCGCGCGCAACAGGCGCAGCTTGCGGGCATCGCCTCGGATCACCGCCGCCACGCTCGCTGCCGCGTCGATCGGGTCGGGCAGCACGCCGGCACTGACGAGCGAGGCATGGACGGCGCCGTCGGGCTCCATGGTGCTCAGGACGGCGAGATTCCCGCCGGCCGCGGCCACACGGGCCACCTTCTCGAGGTCTGCCACGGACCCACCTCCCAATCGGGTGTGGCGCGCCTGAGCGCGCCCCGGCGCACATCCCTCAGAACTCTATGGCTTTCGACGTGGCGCCGCTGCCGCTGCGGCCCGGTCGGGTCGCTTCTCGGCCACCGGCTAGGTCGGGTGGCCCCCCTCGGCGGGCACTCCCGTCGCGGCCAGTTCCACCAGCCGTTCCGCGTAGGTCTCGCTGTCGACGTCGTAGACCCACATGACCAGTGCGTCCTGACCCGTCACCGGGTAGTAGTTCTTGCGCACGGCGACCGGGGCGAAACCGAAGCGCCGGTACAGGGCCTGCGCCGGCTCGTTGTTGACCGCCACCTCGAGCGAGAGGTGCTTGACCCCGTCGGCGCGCAGCGTGCGGATGCCGTCCACGATCATGGTCGTGGCCACCCCGGTGCGCTGGTAGGCGGGTGCCGTCGCGATCGTCGTCATGTGCGCCTCGTCGTCGACGATCATGAACCCGATGTAGCCCGCCATCTCCTCGCCGTCCCAGGCGCCCCGGTAGAGCCGGCCCTTGCGCAGGGCCAGCTCGGAGTTGAAGACCTCGGGCGACCAGGGCTCGGGGAACACCACGCTCTCAATGCGGAGCAGCTTCCTCAGGTCACGGCGCTTGAGCTTGTCTATCCGCAGCGTCACGATGGCACCGGCTCAGGCCCGCTCCGCTCGTGCGAAGTTGCTCGTTGCGTCCGCCTCACGCATGTACAGGGGAACGACGCGCCCGGGCGCGACCGGCGCTTCTCCCGCCTCGATTCTCCGGAGCGCGAGGCCGAGGAGCGCCGCCGGTGGCGGGAAGGACAGCGCGGGGGCCGAGGCCTCGACACCCGACACCAGTTCGAGCACGGCGCGGTAGCGCTGGGCGCCGTCGCCGACCGCGAGCACCGGCGCACCACCGAGGCCGTCCAGCGCCTCCGCCAGGTCCGCGGGCGCGAACAGGGCGGGCGCGATCGGCTCGGCGACCACCACCCCCGTGTCACCCACCTCGCGCACGGCCGCGAACACCTCCGCCCGGCGGGCGTCGACGCACGCCAGCACGAGTCCCCGATGGCCGGCGTCCGACGCGCCCTCGGTGAGGACGTCGAAGCTGCTGGCGCCGACGACCCCGATGCCGAGCGACTGGGCGAGCCCCTTGGCGGCCGCGACGCCCACCCGCAGACCCGTGAAGAGCCCCGGGCCGACGTCCACCGCCACGGCGCCGAGCTCGGCCGGGGTCAGGCCGACCTGCGCCAGCAGGTGCTCGAGGGCGGGCGTCAACGTCTCCACGTGGCGGCGCCGGCCCGTCAACGCGAACTCGGCCTGAACGCCCGCCGGCGTGCGCACCGCGACGCCCACCGTCTCGGTCGCGGTCTCAATGGCCACCACTCCGAAGGGGGCCGACGGCACCGACGGCGCCAGGCCGCTCATGGCGCCCCCCGCTCCGACACGGGCTGCAGCACGGCCGCCACCTCGTCCGACCGTCCCGCCCAGCGACCCCGCCCCTCCAACGAGACGGCGCGCCGCTCGGGTGCCGCGAGCGCGTCGGGGACGGAGAGCGTGACCTCGAGCGCACTCTCCCCCAGCGCGGGAACGGCCAGGTCGCCCCACTCCACGATCGCGACCGCATCCTCCTCGACCAGCTCGGCCAGGGCCAGGTCGGCGATCTCGTCCACCGAGCCCGTGCGGTACACGTCGGCGTGAATGAGGCTCCCGACGGGGCTGCCCTCGCCGCAGCGGTAGTGGCGCACCAGCGCGAACGTCGGGCTGGTCACCGGGCCCGGGACCCCCAGCGCGGCGGCGAAGCCCTGGGCGAAGACTGTCTTGCCGGCGCCCAGGTCGCCCACCAGGAGCACCACGTCGCCGGCCCGGCACAGGCCGGCCAGCCGACCCGCCAGCTCCCTGGTGGCGGCCGGCGAGTCGGTCGTGCGCTCGACGGGCCAGGTCATGCCCGGCCCGCCGCCACGAGGCGCTTCGCCCGGACGAGGTCGGCCCGCATCTCGGCCATGGCCTCCCCGCCCGCCCGGAGCACGTAGGCGGGATGGTACGTCGGGAGGAGGCGGGCCCGGCCGCGTTCGAAGACCTGGCCGCGCAGCTCGCGGATGCCCCGCGTGGTCTCGAGGAGGAGCTTGGTGGAGAAATTGCCCAGGGTGACGATGACCGAAGGGTCGATGATGGAGATCTGCTCGGCGAGATACGGCCGGCACGCCTCGATCTCGTTCGGTGCCGGGTCGCGGTTGTTCGGCGGTCGGCACTTGACCACGTTGGCGATGTAGCACTCCGCCCGGGTGAGGCCGATCTCCTCCCACATCAGGCGGTCGAGGAGCTTGCCCGAGCGGCCGACGAACGGCTCCCCGGCCAGGTCCTCCTCGCGCCCGGGGCCCTCACCCACGAAGAGCAGGTCGGCACCGGGGTCGCCCACGCCGAAGACGACCTGGGTCCGCCCCTCGGCGAGCGGGCAGCGAGTGCACGTCGCCGCGGTGAGGCGCAGGCGCTCCAGGACGTCGACGTCAGGCACCGGGCGCGTCGGGGCGGTTGACCGGGACGCGGGGCATGCGCGGCCCCACGCCGCACACCACCTCGTAGCTGATCGTCCCCAACATGGCCGCCCAGTCGTCCGCTGTGACCGCCTCGCCACCTTGTCGGCCGAGCAGCACGACCTCGTCCCCGGGCCGCACCGAGTCGTCGTCACCGCAGTCGACCACGATCTGGTCCATCGTCACCATCCCGGCCAGCGGACGCCGCACCCCGCCGACCAGCACCTCGTACCCGGCTCCGAAGAGGGCGCGGGGCACGCCGTCGGCGTAGCCGATGGGCACCGTCGCGACCAGCGAACGCGCCGGCAGCGGGCGCAACCGGCCATAGGAGGGGCGCTCCCCCGCGTCGAGCGTGCGCACGGCGACCACACGCGCCTTGAGCGACATGGCCGGGCGCAGTTGCGCGCCCCCCGCCTGCGTGTCGAAGGCGGCGCGCACGGCGTCGCCGGGGAGATACCCGTAGAGGCCGAGGCCGCAGCGCACCATGTCGTAGCGGGAGCGAGGGAAGGCGATGCCGGCCGCCGTGTTGGCCGCGTGCAGGACGGGGGCGGTCACGCCCTGGGTGGCCAAGCCGGCCACCAGGCGCTCGAAGTGGTCGAGCTGGCCCTCCGTGAAGGCCCGGTCCTCCGCCTGCTCGCCGTCGGCCACCGGCAGGTGCGTCCAGACGCCCTCGAGGTCCAGCATGGGCTCGCGCGCCACCGCGGCGACGATCTCCGGCAGGTCCCCCGGCGTGGCGCCCACGCGGTGCATGCCGGTGTCGACCTTGACGTGGACCGCGCTGCGCCGGCGCGTCGCCCGCGCCCCGGCGGCGAAGGCCGAGATGGCGTCCGCCGAGTAGAGCGTCGGCGTGAGCCCGTAGGCCAGTGCGGTGTCCACGGCATCGAGGCCGCACTCGCTGAGCAGGAGCACCGGCGCGTCCACCCCGTGCTGGCGGAGCTCGACGCCCTCGTCGACCAGGGCCACGGCCAGTCGCCGCGCACCGCCGGCCAGGGCGGCCCGGGCCACCGCGGGCCCACCATGCCCGTAGCCGTGGGCCTTGACCACCGCGCACAGCTCGGCCGGCGCCACCAGTCGTGCCAACACCGCGGCGTTGTGCGTCACGGCGGCCAGGTCGATCTCGGCCCACGCCGGGCGCGAGCGCCCCTGGGCCATGGTCACCGCGGCGTCCTCGTCCGACGGGTCGGGCACCACGAGCCGGATCGGCGCGCCCTCAACCACCGGCGCCCCGGTCCCGGTCGCCGCCGCGGTCCGGCTCCTGCAGGGAGGACAGCAGCTCGGTGAGGAGGCGCGGCAGGTCACCGGACACCAGGCCCTGCGACGGGCCGAGCGACGCCGCCCGCCCGTGCGCGTGCGCCCCGAGTGCCGCCGCTTCGAAGACGTCCAGACCGCGGGCGCAGAAGGCCGCGATGACGCCCGACAGCACGTCGCCGCTGCCGGCGGTGGCGAGCGCGGGGCCGCCGGCGGCGGCCAGGAGCACGTCGGGGAACGTGGCCGCGCCACCGGGGGCGGCCACGGCGGTGAGGGGTCCCTTCAGCAGCACGACGGCGCCCGTCGACGCGGCCAGCCGGCGCGCCGCGTCCAGGCGGTCCGCGCCGGGCGGGGAGCCGGCGATGCGGGCGTACTCGCCGTCGTGGGGGGTGAGGATGCTCGGGGCGCTCCGCGTGTCGAGGAGCGCGCGAGCCGACGCGGCGTCCCCCAGCGCCGTGAGCGCGTCGGCGTCGATCACCAGCGGCACGGGCACGGCCGCCAGCACGGCCCGGATCTGGCCGGCGACGGCCTCTCCGGTGCCGAGCCCAGGCCCGACGACGACGGCCTTGCACTTGGCGGTGGCCTCCAGGAAGTCGCCCGCCCACCCGTCGGGGGGCAGGTGCATGCGCACGGCCTCCGTCGGCCAGGGCGCGGCGGGGTCGCCGGGCGAGCCCAGGCGCACCATGCCGGCGCCGGCTGCCATGGCCCCCCGGGTGCACAGGATCGCCGCGCCCTCCATGCCCGGCGAGCCGGCGGCCACGCCGACGGCATTCGTCCACTTGTTGACCTGGCGCGGCCGGGGCGGCAGCAGCGCGGTGACGTCGGCGTCGTCGACGAGGAGCACGCGGGGCGTGGGGAACCCGATCCCGATGTCGGCCACCTCGACGGTGCCGCTCAGGCGCGGCCCGTCGCCCTGGAGCAGCCCGGGCTTCAGGGCGGCGAAGGTCACCGTGCGATCGGCCCGCACCGCCTCCCCGGGCGCCTCGCCGCTGTCGGCGTCGACGCCGGAGGGGATGTCGATGGCCAGCACCCCGGCGCCGGCGGGCACGGTCGGGGCGTCGTAGGAGCCCCGGAACCCGGTGCCGTAGGCGCCGTCGACGACGAGGTCGCAGGGCGGGAGCTCCGTTCCGCCCGGCGCCTCGGCGGCCTCCACGATGCGCACCCGCGCGCCCCGGCGGGACAGCACCGACGCGGCGACCCTGCCGTCGGCACCGTTGCTGCCCTTGCCCGCCACCACGACGACGCGTCGGCCGTAGGCGCCGCCCAGCATCCGCAGCGCGGCATGGGCCACCGCCGTGCCGGCGCGGGTCACGAGGGTCTCGTGGGACACCGTGGCCAGGGCCGCCGCGTCGGCGGCCCCCATCTCCTCGCGGGTCAGGACGGCGCGCACGAGGCGGCCTGTGCCTGCTCCGCCACGACGAAGGCGATGGCCACGCCCTCGGTGTGGGTGAGCGAGAGGTGGAACCGACCCGCGCCCTGGGCGCCGGCCAGCGCCGCGGCCGTGCCGTGCAGCACGAGACACGGGGCGTTGCGGGTGGCGCCCGTCCCGGTCGTGCGACGGACCTCGACGTCGGTCAATGCGAAGGCGCCGATGCCGGTGCCCAGCGCCTTCATGACCGCCTCCTTGGCGGCGAAGCGCGCCGCCAGGCTCTGGGCGACGTCGGCCGAGCCCGTGGCGTCGGACTGCTCGGTCGGGGTGAAGCAGCGCGCCGCCAGGCGGGGACGACGGTCGAGCACGCGACGGAACCGCGCCACGTCGACCGCGTCGACGCCGACGCCGACGATCGGGCTCATTCGACGGTCACCGTCTTGGCCAGGTTGCGCGGGCGGTCCGGGTCGTGCCCGTGGAGACGGGCCAGCCGGTACGCCAGCTGCTGCAGCGGGACGATGCCGACCACCGGCGCGAGGAGGGGGTACGTCGGCGGGACCCACAGGACGTGGTCCGCCGCGGCGGCCGACTCCTCGTCGCCGTCGTCGGCCACCAGCACGACGGTGGCGCCACGGCTGCGCACCTCGGCGATGTTGGACATCATCTTCTCCCACAGCGGGTTGCGGGTCGCGATGCCGACGACCACGGTGCCCGGCTCAATGAGGGCGATCGGCCCGTGCTTGAGCTCGCCGGCGGGGTAGCCCTCCGCCCGCAGGTACGCCAGCTCCTTGAGCTTCAGCGCGCCCTCGAGCGCGACGGGGTACCCGACGTGGCGCCCGAGGAAGAAGAAGTCACGGGCGTCGGTGAGCTTGGCCGCCACCTGGTCGACCTCGCCGGCCCGGGACAGCGCCTCGGTCACCAGCCCGGGCAGGACCTCCATGGCGTTCAGGATCTCGTTGGTCACCGAGACCGGCTGGGTCCCCAGGATCTGGGCCAGGTACAGGCCGAGCACCTCGAGCGCCACGATCTGGGCGAGGTGGCACTTGGTCGACGCCACGCCGATCTCGGGTCCCGCCCGGGTGTAGAGCACCCCGTCGGCCGCCCGGGCCATGGAGGAGTCGACGACGTTGGAGACCACCAGCACCTTGGCCCCGAGGCGCTTCGCCTCGCGCATCGCCTCGGACGTGTCGAGCGTCTCGCCGGACTGGGAGACGCCCACGCACAGCGTGCGCTCGTTGAGGACCGGGTCGCGGTAGCGGAATTCGCTGGCGATGTCGACCTCGGCCGGCAGCTTGGCCCAGTGCTCAATGGCGTACTTGGCCACCAGCGCGGCGTGGTAGCTGGAGCCGCAGGCGACGATGAAGACCTTGTCGATGGTGCGCAGGTCGTCGGGGCTCAGACGCATTTCGTCGAGGATGAGCTCGCCTCCGGCGCCACGGCGATCCAGCAGCGTGTCGGCCACGGCGAGGGGCTGCTCGTGCATCTCCTTGGACATGAAGTCCTCGTAGCCGCCCTTCTGCGCCGCCTCGACGTCCCAGGTGATCGTCAGCAGCTCGGGCTCCACCGGTGTGCCGTCGAGCGTCGTCACGGCCAGCGCTCCGGGGGTGAGGACGGCCAACTCGTCGTCGGCGAGCGCGAAGACCTGGCGGGTGTGCCCGATGAGGGCCGGGACGTCCGACGCCAGCAGCGCCATGCCGTCGGCCAGCCCGAGCACGAGCGGCGTGGAGTGGCGGGCGGCGACGATCGTGTCGGGCTCGTCGGCGGAGATGGCCGCGATGGAGAAGGCGCCGCGCACCCGGCGCAGCATGGAGCGGGTCGCCTCCGTCAGGGACGCGCCGCCGGCCATCCCCTGCTCAATGAGGTGGGCCATGACCTCGGTGTCGGTGGCCGACGTGAGGGTGTGACCGCCGGCCACGAGCTCGGCCCGCAGCTCGGCATGGTTCTCGATGATCCCGTTGTGGATGAGGGCGATGCGCCCGGTGCAGTCGATGTGGGGGTGGGCGTTCTCGGCGGTCGGGGCCCCGTGGGTCGCCCAGCGGGTGTGCCCGATGGCGGCGGCGTGGCCGGTGGGCGCGTCCTGCGCCAGCTCGGCCAGCGCCGAGACCGAATTGGTCCCGCCGGCGGCCCGCGCCCTCCAGACGCCCCCGTCGACCACCATGGCGACCCCCGCCGAGTCGTAGCCCCGGTACTCCAGCTGGTGCAGGGCACCGATGAGGATGGGCACGGCGTCGGCCGCGCCGGTGACGCCGATGATGCCGCACATGGTGGACCAGGCTACCCGGGCGCCTGCGGCTCGATTTGTCCCAGCGCGGCCTCCACGATGCCGGCGAGCTGAGCGGCCACCGCGTCCGCCTGGGCCTCGCCCCGCGCCTCGACCATGACCCGCACCAGGGGCTCGGTGCCGCTCGGGCGCAGTAGGACCCGGCCCTCGTGGCCGAGCTCGGCCTCGGCCTTCACCACGGCCTCCCACACCTCGGCACAGTCGGCCAGGCGCTCAGGCCGCGGGATGGGCACGTTGACGAGGCGTTGGGGCACCCGCTCGACCAGGCCGAGGGAGAGGTCGGCCAGGGAGCGGCCGGCCCGCAGCACCAGGTCGGCCAGCGCAATGCCGGTGAGGACGCCGTCTCCCGTGGTCGAGAGCGAGCGGAAGATGATGTGACCCGACTGCTCGCCGCCCAGGCTGAGCCCGTCGGCGTCGAGGGCGGCCAGCACGTGGCGGTCGCCGACGTCGGTCTCGCGCACCGCGATGCCGCGGCCCTCCATGGCCAGGCGGAAGCCCAGGTTGGTCATGACGGTGACGGCGACCGTGTTGCCGGCCAGCCGCCCCCGCTCGGCGAGGTCGAGGGCGAAGAGCGCCAGGAGCACGTCGCCGTCGATGATGCGGCCCGTCTGGTCGACGGCGATGACCCGGTCGGCGTCACCGTCGAAGGCCAGGCCCAGATCCGCCTGGTGCTCCACCACGGCCAGCGACAGCTGGGCCGGGTCCGTCGAGCCGCACCTCTCGTTGATGTTGTCCCCGTTGGGCGAGTCGTGCAGGGCGGTGACCCACGCGCCGAGCTCGGCCAGCACCCAGGGCGCGATCTCGCTCGCCGCGCCGTTGGCGCAGTCGATGACGATGCGCAGGCCGTCGAGACGACGGCCCTCGGTCGTCGCCAGCAGGCGTTGCCGGTAGACCTCGATCGCCCCCAGGTCCGTCGTGATCCGCCCCACCCCGTGACCGGTGGGCCGCCGCGGCGGGCGGTCGGGGTCGGCCAGCACGTGGTCGAGCTCGCGCTCTATCTCGCCCTCGACCTCGGTGGGCAGCTTGGTGCCGAAGAGGCTGAAGAGCTTGATGCCGTTGTCGCCGAAGGGGTTGTGCGACGCCGAGATGACGGCGCCGGGTGCCTTGCGGTACTCGGCCACCGTGGCGACCCCGGGGGTGGGCAGCACGCCGAGGTCGACCACGTCGGCCCCTTCGGTGGCCAGGCCCGCCGAGAAGGCGGCCTGGAGCAGCGGACCGGAGCGCCGGGTGTCGCGGCCCACGACGAAGGTCGGCGCAGGCAGGATGCGGGCGGTGGCGCGCCCGAGGGCCAGCGCCAGCTCGGCGGTGAGCTCCTCGTTCGCGACCCCACGCACGCCATCGGTGCCGAAGCGGGCCGGCGCCATTCGCGTCGCGCTTGCTACCGCTTGGAGTACTGCGGCGCCTTGCGGGCCTTCTTGAGGCCGTACTTCTTCGACTCCTTCTCCCGCGCGTCGCGCGTGAGGAGGCCCGAGCGCTTGAGTGCGCCGCGCAGCTCGGGGTCCATTTCGCAGAGGCTGCGGGCGATGCCGAGGCGCATGGCACCGGCCTGGCCCGAGATCCCGCCACCGTCGATCGTCGCCTCGATGTCGTAGGACTCGACCGTGTTGGTCACGCGCAGCGGCTCGGTCACGAGCATGCGGTGCGTCGCCGAGGTGAAGTACTTCTCGATCGGAAGCTTGTTCACGGTGATGGCGCCCTGGCCGGGGCGGAAGCGGACGCGTGCCACCGCCTGCTTGCGGCGTCCGGTGGTCTGGCTCAGTGGTGCGGGCATTGCGTGGGTGGTCCTTCCTGGTGCGGGCGCGTGCTCAGCCGGCCCGGCGGGCTTCGGGCAGGTCGAGGGGCTCGGGCTTCTGGGCGGAGTGCGGGTGGTCCGGGCCGGCGTAGACCTGGAGCTTGCCCAACATCTGGCGGCCGAGGGTGTTCTTCGGCAGCATGCCGCGCACGGAGCGCCGGATCAGCTCGTCGGGGTGCTTCTCCAGCAGCTCGGCGTAGCTGGTGGCCCGGAGGCCACCGGGGTACCCGCTGTGGCGGTACGCCATCTTGGCGTCGGCCTTGCTCGAGGTGAGGATCACCTTGTCCGCGTTGACGACGATCACGTGGTCGCCGGTGTCGACGTGCGGGGCGAAGTAGGGGCGGTGCTTCCCGCGCAGGATGGCCGCCACGGACGAGGCCAGGCGACCAAGGACGAGGCTGTCGGCGTCGACGACGTACCAGGTTCGCTGGATCTCGGTGACCTTCGGTGAAAATGTGCGCACAAGACCGATCTTTCGCTTCCGCGTGGTGAAGAGCGCACGCCTCGGAGAGCGGGCTCAGGGCTCGCGGGGGTCCCGCGAGCCGACGTACCAGGATAGGGCCCCTGGGCAGGGGGAGCAAGCCGCCGCCCTTTGCCGCCCTTTCTCGGTCCTTCGGGACGTGACCATCGCCGCCGTCCAGGGACCTCCCCCGATGGCCGCTCCGTCAGTCCCGCTCGTAGTCCACTGAGACGAGGCACAGCCCGCGGGCGGGCGCAGGGTCGGCCATGCGGTGCCGGGTGGCGGCCCGGAGGCGCTCCATGAGGCCGGCGGCGTTCTCCCGGCCCCGCCCCACCTCGACCAGGCTGGCCACCAGGGAGCGGACCATCTGGTGGCAGAAGGACCCGGCCGCGATCTCGAAGCGCAGGAGCCGGGCCTCGCCCTCCCCCCGGGCGTCGGTGGCCTCGGGCCCCTCGTCGACGCTCCAGCGCGCCCTGGTCACCCGGCGCACGATCGGCTCGGCGGGGTCCCGGCCCGGAGGCCGGCGGCAGAAGGACCGGAAGTCGTGGGTGCCGAGCAGCACGTCGGAGGCGGTGCGCATGGAGCCCAGGTCGAGCTGGTCACGCACGTGCCAGCACACCGGCGCCAGCAGGGGGTCGGGGGCCGGGGCGTTCCAGACCAGGTAGCGGTAGGTACGGCCGGTGGCGGAGCGGCGGGCGTCGAAGTCGGGCCCGACCGGCTCGGCCCGGCGCACGACCACCTCGGGAGCCAGCTGGCGGTTGAGGGCACGGGCCAGGCCCGGGCCGTCGTAGGAGATGCGCGGCAGGTCCACGTGGACGACCTGCCCGCGGGCGTGCACCCCGGCGTCGGTCCGGCCGGCGCACGTGATGTGGGGTGGCTCGCTCATGCGCGCCGTGCGCTCGAGCGCCTGGCGCAGCGCGCCGGCCACCGACGGGACCTTGGGCTGCACGGCGAAGCCCCGGAAGGCCGCACCGTCGTAGGCGATCAGGAGCCTCCAGCGCTGCAGGGCAGCGCCGGCGGGTTGCTCCACCCCTAGACGAACTCGATCCGCGCCATCGGCGCGTTGTCGCCGGGGCGCGGGCCCAGCTTCAGGATGCGCGTGTAGCCGCCGGGCCGGTCCGCGTAGCGCGGGCCGATCTCCTCGAAGAGCTTGTGGGTCATGTCCTTGTCCCGGATGAGGGCGACGACGTTGCGGTGCTGGGCGAGGCCGCCCTTGCGCGCCGCGGTGACGCACTTCTCGGCCACCGGGCGCAGTGCCTTGGCCTTGGCCTCGGTGGTGACGATGGACTCGGCCGCGATGAGCGAGGCGACGAGGTTGCCCATCATGGACTTCTGGTGCGCCGACGAGCCGCCGAACCGGCGACCGCGCTTGGGGGTTGCCTGCATCGCCGGTCAGTCCCTCGTGCGGAGCGACAGCCCGCGCTCGTCCAGGCGCTGCACGACCTCGTCGGCCGACTTCTGCCCGAAGTTGGTGATGGCGAGGAGGTCCTCCATGGTGCGCTCGACCAGCTCGCCGATCGTGTTGATCTGGGCCCGCTTGAGGCAGTTGCGGGGCCGCTCGGACAGGTCGAGCTCCTCGATGCGCAGGTCCAGGTCGGGCGAGCCGCTGGTCGTCGTGCCGACGTCGCCCGGCTCCAGGCCCTGGGGCGCCTCCTCGAGGTCCGCCACGAGCGAGACCAGGTTGCGCAGGGTGGCACCGGCCGAGGCCAGCGCCTCCCGGGGCGTGATGGTGCCGTCGGTCTCGATGTCGAGCACGAGCCGGTCGTAGTTGGTCGACTGCTCCACCCGCACCGGCTCGATGTCGAAGGTGACCCGGTGCACGGGCGAGAAGATGGAGTCGATCGGGATGACGCCGATCGTCGTCGAGCGCTTGTTCTTGTCGGCCGACGCGTAGCCGCGCCCCCGCTCCACCGTCACGTCGACGGCCAGGCGGCCCTTGGCGTTGATGGAGGCGATGTGCAGGTCGGGGTTGAGCACCTCGACGTCGGACGTCAGCTGGAGGTCGGCCGCCGTGGCGTCGGCCGGGCCGCGCACGTCGAGGCGGAGCGTCACCGGCTCGTCCGAGTTCACCCGGACCAGCAGGTCCTTGAGGTTCAGGATGATGTCGGTGACGTCCTCCTTGACGCCGGGGAGCGTCGTGAACTCGTGCAGCGCCTCATCGAAGCGGAGCTGGGTCACCGCACCGCCGGGGATGGACGACAGCAGCGTGCGGCGCAGCGAGTTGCCGAGCGTGGTGCCGAACCCGGGGTCGAGCGGGCCGATGGCGAAGCGCTGGCGGTTGTTCAGCTCCTCGTCGAGGACTTCGACGGTCGGCCGTTGGAAAATCAACATGGTGGGACTCCTGTTGCTGGGGACGGGGCTACTTCGAGTAGAGCTCGACGATCAGCTGCTCTTGGAGCGGCTCGTCGATGTGCTCACGCAGGGGCGGATTGAGGATGGCCACCGAGAAGCCGGCGTCGCCGGTCTCGAGCCAGGCCGGGGTCTGGCGCTCCAGGGTGTCCATGTTCCGGCGCACCAGGAAGTTCCCGCGCGTGGCCTCGCGCAGCACGACCTTGTCACCCTTGCGGACCCGGTAGCTCGGGATGGTGACCCGCTTGCCGTTGACCTGGACGTGGCCGTGGCGCACGAACTGGCGGGCCTGGCGGCGGCTGGCGCCCCAGCCGGCCCGGAAGACCACGTTGTCGAGCCGCAGCTCCAGGTTGCGCAGGAGGTTCTCACCGGTGATGCCCGGCTGGCGGTTGGCCTCCTCGTACATGTTGCGGAACTGCTTCTCCAAGATCCCGTAGATCCGGCGCGCCTTCTGCTTCTCGCGCAGCTGGGCCAGGTACTCGGAGCCCTGGCGCATGCGGTCGCGGCCGTGCTCGCCCGGCGGGTAGGCGCGGCTGTGACGGTCGGTGACCGCCTCGGACACGGGGCACTTGAGCGAGTAGCAGCGCTCGCCCTTCAAGAACAGTTTGGTCCGCTCGCGCCGACAGAGTCGGCAGACGGGACCGGTGTATCGAGCCATGGGGTGTGGTTCCTCTTCCTTCTTCGACCTAGACCCGGCGCCGCTTCTTGGGGCGGCAGCCGTTGTGGGGGATCGGTGTGACGTCCTTGATGCCGACCACCTCGATGCCGACCGCAGCCAGCGACCGGATGGCGGTCTCGCGGCCCGAGCCGGGCCCGCGGACGAGGACGTCGACCTTGCGCACGCCGTGCTCCATGGCGCGCTTGGCGCACGCCTCTGCGGCCAGCTGGGCCGCGAAGGGGGTGGACTTGCGCGACCCCTTGAAGCCGACGTTGCCGGCCGAGGCCCAGGCGAGGACGTTGCCCTCGGGGTCCGCGATGGAGACGATCGTGTTGTTGAACGAGCTCTTGATGTGGGCGACGCCGTAGGCGACGTTCTTGCGCTCCTTGCGGCGGGGACGCCGGGCGCCGGGCTTGGCAGGCTTGGCCACTACTTCTTCACCTTCTTCTTCCCGGCCACCGTCTTCTTGGGGCCCTTGCGGGTGCGGGCGTTGGTGTGCGTGCGCTGACCGTGGACCGGCAGGCCCTTGCGGTGCCGCACGCCCTGGTAGCAGTTGATCTCCATCTTGCGCTTGATGTCCTGGGAGACGTCACGGCGCAGATCACCCTCGACCCTGAAGTTGGCGTCGATGTAGGTGCGGAGCTTGGTGACCTCTTCGTCGGTCAGGTCACGGACGCGGGTGGAGGGGTTCACGTCGGTCGCCTCGCAGATCTGCGTCGACAGCGTCGGGCCGATGCCGTAGATGTAGGTCAGCGAGATCTCGAGCCGCTTCTCACGCGGGATGTCCACCCCAGAAATTCGGGCCATGCGTCGTTCCTCTCCCTAACCCTGCCGTTGCTTATGACGCGGGTTGTCACAGATCACCCGCACCACACCGCGGCGCCTGATGACCTTGCACTTCTCGCAGATCGGCTTCACGCTCGGCCGAACCTTCACTTGACTCCCCGTCCTACTTGTACCGATAGGTGATCCGACCCCGGTTGAGGTCGTACGGAGTGATCTCCACCTGCACCTTGTCCCCCGGAAGGATGCGGATGCGGTGCATCCTCATCTTCCCCGAGCTGTGCGCCAGCACCTTGTGTCCGTTCTCCAACTCGACACGGAACATCGCATTGGGCAGTGGCTCGACCACGGTGCCTTCCAGCACGATGGCATCTTCCTTGGGCTTGGGCAGGTGACTCTCTCCTGGTTTTCGTTCTGGTGTACTGCCCCGAGCGCACCGCTGGCGCGAGGCCGGAACGGAGCGGGATCGGGCGTGGCCGCCGGCCAGTCCGTTCCCGCGGGAGCGAACCAGGCCCAGAGCCAGCAGAAGATTCTACCCCATCCGGCGCCGAAATCCAGCCCGACTTCCGGTTGTGGCTGGTCGGGGCCGGATCAGGCCCCTCGAGGTGCTCCGCACGCCCTGGGCGGGGTCCAGCCTAGGGGACCGTGAAGACCTCCGGACCGTCGGGGGTGACGGCGATGGTGTGCTCGAAGTGGGCCGAGAGGCTCCCGTCCGCGGTGACCACGCTCCAGCCGTCGTCGAGCATGAGCGTCTCGGGGGAGCCGACGTTGACCATCGGCTCCACGGCGAAGACGTTGCCGGTCTTGAGGGTGGGCCCCCTGGTGCCCGGCCAGTAGTTCGGCACCTGGGGTTGCTCGTGCATGGCCGTCCCGATGGCGTGGCCGACGTACTCGCGCACCACGCTGAACCCGGCCGCCTCGGCCACCGCCTGGACCGCCCGCCCCACCTCGTTGAGGGCATTGCCCCTGGTCAGCTGGTCGATCCCGGCCCACAGGCTGCGCTCGGTCACGTCGAGCAGCTTCTGGGCCTCCTTGGAGATGGACCCGATGCCCATGGTGAACGCGGCATCACCGTGGTACCCCTCGATGATGGCCCCGCAGTCGATGGAGAGGATGTCCCCCTCCTCGAGCACGTAGCCGCCCGGGATCCCGTGGACGATCATGGAATTGGGCGAGGTGCAGATCACCGCCGGGAAGCCGTGGTACCCGAGGAAGTTCGAGGTGGCGCCCCGGCGCTCCAGGACGTCCCGGGCGACCTGGTCGAGCTCCAGGGTGGTGACGCCCGGCTTGGCGGCGGCCCGCGTCGCCTCGTGCATCTCCGCCACGACCTTCCCGGCCCGGCGCATCTTGGCCAGCTCGGCCTCGTTGCGCCTCATGGGTCACCCCGGTCCTTGAGCTGCCGCCGCAGCGCGTCGATGGCGCCCACCACGCGGCGGGTCACGGCGTCCGGGGACCCGGTGCCGTTGATCTCGGTCAGGAGGCGGCGCTCCTTGTACCAGCTGAGCAGCGGTTCGGTCTCCTCCTCGTAGAGGTTCAGCCGGCGCCCGATGGCCTCCTCGGTGTCGTCCTCGCGTTGGATCACCTCACCGCCGCACACGTCGCACGTCCAGTTCACGAGCGGCGGGGCCGCGGTCGAGTAGTTGGCGCCGCAGTCCACGCAGACCCGGCGCGAGGCGAGGCGCTTCATGACCAGCGGGGTGGGGACCTGCAGGTCGATCACGAGGTCGAGACCGAAGGGCTCGACGATCTTCTCGAGCGCTTCCGCCTGCCGGGTCGTGCGGGGGCAGCCGTCGAGGACGAAGCCGCGCCCGGTGGTGTCGCGCTCGGACAGGCGGGCTCCCACCATCTCCATGACCATGTCGTCGGGGATGAGCTCGCCCTGCTCCATGAGCGATTGGGCCCGTTGCCCGAGTGAGGTGCGCGACTTCACCTCGCTGCGCAGCATGTCCCCCGTCGAGACGTGCGGCACCACGTAGTGATGGGAGAGGCGCACACACTGCGTCCCCTTCCCGGCCCCCTGCTTGCCGAGGACCACGAGCCTGACCCCGGGAATCACTGCCGCCTACTTGAGGAAGCCCTCGTAGTTGCGCATCATCAGCTGGCTGTCGATCTGGCGCATGGTCTCGAGGGCGACGCCCACCGAGATGAGGAGGGTCGTGCCGTAGAACGGGAAGCGGTTGAGGTGCCAGAGCGCCATGAGGAGCGAGGGCACGACGGCCACGGAGCCCAGGAAGAGCGCCCCGACGACGGTGATGCGGCTGAGGATGTGCGCGAAGTACCGCTCGGTGGGGGGCCCCGGCCGGATGCCCGGGACGAAGCCGCCCTGCTTGCGGATCAGGTCGGCCTGCTGATGCGGGTCGAAGGCGACGTACACGTAGAAGAAGGTGAACATCACGATGAGCAGGAAGTACGCCGCGATGTAGAAGAAGCTCGTGGGCGTGAGGCTGTTGCGCACGAAGTTCTGGAACCAGTTCCACGGGACGACGTTGGAGAGCAGGACCGGGATGTAGAGGACCGAGCTGGCGAAGATGATCGGGATCACGCCGGACTGGTTCACCTTCAGCGGGATGTAGGTGGAGCTGCCCCCGTACATGCGTCGGCCCACGACCCGGCGGGCGAACGTGACCGGGATCCGCCGCTGGCCCTGGTCCATGAAGACGATGACCACCAGCAACACCAGCGACACGATGATGATGATCGTGAACTTGGAGATCCCGCCTTCCTCGTAAATGGCCTTGAACCCGGTCGGGATGGCGGCCACCACGTTGGCGAAGATCAGGATCGACATGCCCTGCCCGATGCCGCGCTGGGTGATCAGCTCGGCCAGCCACATGACGAAGGCGGTGCCGGCGGTGAGGATCAGCACCATGAAGAGGGCGAGCGGCCAGTTGAAACTGGGGATCAGGTCGACGCTCGTGCCGAGGAGGGCGGAGTCGTGGCCGTGGAAGGCGTAGACCAGGCCCGAGGACTGCATGACGGCCAGGGCCACGGTGAGGTAGCGGGTGGTCTGGGTGATCTTCTTCTGGCCGACCGCGCCCTGGTCCCTCCACTCCTCGAGTTTGGGGATCACCGTCGAGAGCAGCTGAATGATGATGGAGCTGGTGATGTAGGGCATGACGCCCAGGCCGAAGACGGCCAGCCGGACCAGTGCGCCCCCGCTGAAGAGGTTCAGGAACCCGAGCACGCCCGACGCCGAAGCCGAGCTCTCCAGCCCCTGGAGGCGGCCCCAGTTGACACCGGGCACGGGGACGTTGGCCCCGATCTGGTACAGGGCGATGATGGCGAGCGTGAAGACGACCTTGTTGCGAAGGTCGGGAACCCTGAAGATGTTGGCGAGCCGGGAGAGCATGGCCCTTCCTCTCAGCTGAGTCCCGGTGCGGTCGTCACTAGCGGTTCATCAGGGCATTGCCCGAGGCAGGCGGTCGCCCGTTGGCGAAGGGCAGCGGCACACGCTCGACGCTACCCCCGGCGGCGGTGATGGCCGCCTCGGCCGCCTTGGAGAACCCGTGGGCCGAGACCCGCACGGGGCGGGTCAGCGAGCCCTGGCCGAGGACCTTCACCAGGCCCTTGGGGCGCACCAGACCGGCTTCCACCAGGGTCTGGACCGTCACCTCGTCCACGCCCAGGGCGTCCAGCGCCCCCAGGTTGACCGGGGTGTACTCGACGCGGAACGGGTTGGTGAACCCCTTCAGCTTGGGGATGCGCTGCATGAGGGGGAGCTGGCCACCCTCGAAGCCGGCCGGCATGGTGTTGCGGGCCTTCTGGCCCTTGGTGCCGCGGCCGGCCGTCTTGTGGCCCTTGCCACCGGTGCCGCGACCGACCCGGCGCTTGGCCGTGGTGGCACCCTTGGGGGGCGCCAGATCGTGGAGCTTCACTTCGAGACCTCCTCGACACTGATCAGGTGCGGCACGCGGGCGATCATCCCCCTGATCTCGGGGCGGTCGGGCAGCTCGTTGGTCTGGCCGATGCCGCGCAGGCCCAGCGCCCGCAGCGTGCCGCGGTGCTTGGGCTTGGTGCCGATGGCCGAGCGCGTCTGCGTGACGAGCAGGCGGGACTCCCCCGCGGCCTTCTTGGTGGTGGCTGTCGGCGCCATCGTCAGCGCGCCTCCGCCGCATACAGGTCGGTCTCGCGCTTGCGCTCCCGGTAGGCCCGCAGGACGCCGCCGGGGGTCACCTCGTCCGCCGCCTTGCCGCGCAGCGCGGCCACCTCGTCGGGGCGCCGCAGCTGCTTGAGCCCGGCGATCGTGGCATGGGCCACGTTGATCCCGTTCGACGAGCCCAGCGACTTGGCCAGGATGTCGCGGATGCCGGCCATCTCGAGGATGTGGCGGGCCGCGCCGCCGGCGATGACACCGGTCCCCGGTGCGGCCGGCTTGAGCAGCACCCGGCCGGCGCCGCTCTCGCCGATGACGGGGTGGACGATGGTGCTGCCGGCCAGGGGCACCTCGAAGAGGTTCTTGCGCGCCTCTTCGATCCCCTTCTGGACGGCCAGACCGGCCTCCTTGGCCTTGCCGTAGCCGAGGCCGACCTTGCCGTTGCCGTCACCGACCACCATGAGCGCGGCGAAGGAGAACCGCCGGCCGCCCTTGACGACCTTGGCCACACGGTTCACCTTGATGGTGCGCTCTTCGTACTGTGTGTCGACCATGCTCAGAACTCCAGTCCCTCGGCCCGTGCCGCGTCAGCCAGGACGGCGACCCGCCCGTGATAGACGAAACCCCCCCGGTCGAAGACGACCTTCGTGATGCCCGCAGCCTTGGCCCTCGTGCCGAGCAGGCGCCCGACCGATTCTGCGCCCGTCACGTTACCGCCACCGCTCTTGCCCAGTGACGCACGCAGGTCCGGCTCCACCGAGGAGGCCGCAGCCAGGGTGCGGCCGGTGGTGTCGTCGATGAGCTGGGCGGAGATGTGGCGGTTCGACCGGTGGACGGCCAGCCGCGGGCATTCGGCCGTGCCCGACACCTTGGCGCGGACGCGGGTGTGGCGCCGGAGGCGCAGGCGGGTGCGATCGCTCGTGCGTGCCATCTACTTCGCGGCCTTTCCTGCTTTGCGCAGCACTCGTTCGTTGGCGTAGCGCACGCCCTTCCCCTTGTAGGGCTCGGGCTTGCGCAGCTTGCGGATGTCGGCGGCCACCTGGCCGACCTTCTCCTTGTCGATCCCCTTGACGATCACCCGGGTGGGCACCGGGACCTCGAAGGTGATGCCCTCGGGCGCGTCCACGAGCACGGGATGCGAGAAGCCCAGGGCCAGTTCGAGCGCGCCCGGGCCCTTGGCCGTGGCGCGGTACCCGACGCCCACGATCTCGAGCTCCTTGGAGAAGCCGTCGGTGACCCCCGAGACCATGTTGGCGACGAGCGAGCGCGACAGGCCGTGCAGGGCGCGGTGGCGGCGCTCGTCGTCGGGCCGGCTGACCACGAGCGTGTCACCCTCCTGGGCGACCGTGATCCCCTCGGGCAGCTGGCGCTCCAGGGTGCCCTGGGGGCCCTTCACGCTCACCGTGGGCCCGCTCAGGGTCACGGTGACGTTGGACGGGACGGTGATGGGCGAGCGTCCGACGCGCGACATCAGGCCTCCCCTCGGGTCCGGGCGGAGCGGGTCACGGGGCTACCAGACATGGCACAGCACCTCGCCGCCCAGGTGCTTGCGACGCGCCTCGCGGTCGGTCAGCAGGCCCTGGCTGGTGGACACGACGGCCACGCCCATGCCGCCCAGCACGCGCGGCATGCCGTCGGCCCGCGCGTAAATGCGCAGGCCGGGCTTGGAGACGCGCTTGATGCCGGCGATGGTGCGGGTGCGGTCACCCGAGTACTTCATGGTGATCTCGAGCGTCGTGCCGGGCTTGCCGACGTTGGGCTCGATCTTGTAGCCCGCGATGAAGCCCTCGCGCTCCAGCACGGAGGCGAGCGACTCCTTCAGCTTCGAGCCCGGCATGCGCACCGTGTCGAACATGGCGGAGTTGGCGTTGCGGATCCGCGTGAGCATGTCCGCGATGGGGTCGGTCATGGTCATGGCGGCCTACCAGCTCGCCTTCGTGACGCCAGGCACCTCGCCGGCGTGCACCATGACACGCAGGCAGATGCGGCACAGCCCGAACTTGCGGTAGACGGCCTTCGGCCGCCCACATCGCTGGCACCGGGTGTACCCGCGCACCTTGAATTTGGGGGTGCGCCGCTGCTTCTCGATCAAAGCCTTTTTCGCCATGTTGCTACCGGGTCTCCTGTCGGAACGGAAAGCCGAACGCTGCCAGGAACGCCCGTCCTTCCTCGTTGGTGCGTGCGGTCGTGACGATGGTGATGTCCATGCCGCGGGTCGTGTCGATCTTGTCGTAATCGATCTCGGGGAAGATCAGCTGCTCGGTCACGCCGAACGTGTAGTTGCCGTGCCCGTCGAAGGAGCGGGGCGAGAGGCCCCGGAAGTCGCGGATACGGGGGATGGCCAGGCTGAGCAGGCGGTCGAAGAACTCCCAGGCCCGGTCACCGCGCAGGGTCGCCTTGACCCCGATCGCCTGCCCCTCACGCAGCTTGAAGCCGGCGATCGACGTCTTGGCCCGGGTCACGATCGGCTTCTGGCCGGTGATGACCTCGAGGTCCCGCTGGGCGCCCTCAATGAGTGAGGCCTGCTGGGTGGCGCGGCCGACGCCCATGTTGATCACGACCTTCTCCAGACGGGGCACCTCCATGACGTTGCCCAGGCTGAGCTCGTCCTTGAGGCGGTCCCGCACCTCGGTGAGATAGCGGTCCTTGAGCCGGGGGCGCGCCGGTGCGGTCACGGTGCTCACAGCGCCGACCCGCACTTCTTGCAGATGCGCACCTTCTCGCCGTCGTCCTCGAAGCGGAAGCCGGCCCGGGTGGGCTTGTCGCAGCTCTTGCAGACCAGGGCCACCGTCGAGACGTGGACGGGCATGAACTTGTCGATGACGCCGCCCTGCTGGGTGGCGCGCGTCGGCTTGGCGTGGCGCTTGGCCACGTTCACGCCTTCGAGGATGACGCGCTCCCGGGAAGGGATGGCGCGCACGACCTCGGCCTTCTTGCCCTTGTCCTTGCCGGACAGGACGATCACCTGATCTCCCTTGTGGATTCGCATTTAGAGCACCTCCGGGGCCAGCGACACGATGCGCATGAACCTCTTGTCGCGCAGCTCGCGGCCGACGGGACCGAAAATGCGTGTCCCGCGCGGCTGCTGCTGGTCGTTGATGAGGACGGCGGCGTTCTCGTCGAAGCGGATGTAGCTCCCGTCGGGGCGCCGCTTCTCCTTCTTCGTGCGCACGACGACGCACTTGACGACATCGCCCTTCTTGACCGCGGCACCGGGGATGGCGTCCTTGACCGTGGCCACGAACACATCGCCGATGCTGGCGTAGCGGCGGCGCGACCCACCGAGCACGCGGATGCAGAGCACCTCGCGCGCGCCGGAGTTGTCGGCCACCCTGAGCCGGGATTCCTGCTGGATCATCGCGCCCGCTCCACGACCTCGGTCAGGCGCCAGCGCTTGAGCTTCGAGAGTGGGCGGGTCTCCTGCACCCGCACCCGGTCCCCGACCTTGGCGCTGTCCTCGGCATCGTGCACGTAGAGCTTCTTGGTGCGCTGCACCGTCTTGCCGTACTTGGGATGGCGCACCCGCTCCACGACCGCCACCACGACGGTGGAGGACATGGCGTCGGACACCACGATCCCCTCGCGCACCTTGCGGCGGTTCGCCCGCGACTCGTCGGCCTCGGGCTCCGCGGTGGGACTCGTCGCCGGGGCGGCAGGCGGCACGGGCACGGCGGCCTCGATGTCGTCGGCCGGTAGCTCGGCCGCAGCCTCGGCCTCGACGGCGTCGAGCGCCTTCGCGGCGTCCTGCGCGGCAGCCCTGGCCTCTTCGTCGGCCGTCTCGTTGTCTGGGGTCTCGTCGGCCATCAGGCCTCATCCTCTTCGTCGTCGTCCAGGTGGTCGTGTTCGTGCAGGTCCAGCGGCTCGGCTTCCGCCTCGGCGGCGGCCGCCTTCGCAGCGGCCTTCTCCTCCCGCTCGGCGTCCTCCGCGGCGAGCTTCGCCCGGGCCGCTTCGTGCTCCGCCGCGGTCGGGGCCACGTAGGCCCCCTCGGCCTCGAGGATCTCGCGCGCCCGCAGCACGGTCAGCATCCGGGCGACCTCGCGCCGGACCTGCCCGATGCGCGACGGGTTGTCGAGCTGCCCCGTGGCCAGCTGGAAGCGCAGGTTGAACAGCTCGCGGCGGGACTCGCCCAACCGGGCGGCCAGCTCATCGCCGTCGAGCATGGCGAGGTCGTGGGCGGCCGGCATCAGATCGCCACTTCCGCGTGGCCGTGGGTGCCGGGGCGCACGACGAAGCGCGCCTTGAAGGGCAGCTTCTGAATGGCGCGCTCCATGGCGGCACGGGCCAGCTCCTCGTCGACCCCGGCGAGCTCGAAGAGGATCCGGCCGGGGTGGACGACGGCGACCCACAACTCCGGGTTGCCCTTGCCCGACCCCATGCGGGTCTCTGCGGGCTTCTGGGTGACCGGCTTGTCCGGGAAGACGCGGATCCAGACCTTGCCACCGCGCTTGACGTGGCGGGTCATGGCGATACGAGCGGCCTCGATCTGGCGCGCCGTGAGCCAGCCGGGCTCCAGCGCCTGAATCCCGAAGTCGCCGAAGGACACCGACGTGCCGCCCTTGGCGGCCCCGGTGAGGCGTCCCCGCTGCGTCTTGCGGTGCTTGACCTTCTTGGGCATCAACATCTCAGTCCGACTCCTTGCGGAAGTGCGGCGCCTCGTGGTGCTGGTGACGGTTCTGGCGCTCCATCTCCTCGTCCTGGGTGAGCTGGCGCTCCAGTTCGTCGGGCTCGGTCGGCGCCGGCAGCAGGTCGGCCACCTCGGCCTCCGCCTCCTCGACCTCGGCCTCGACCTCGGCGGCGTTCTCGGGAGCGGCTTCGGTGACAGCCTCGATCACCACATCGGCATCGGCACCGGCACCGGCGCCGTCGGCGTCGTCGGCGACGACCACTTCCTCGACCAGCTCCTCCTCCACGGCGCCATCGGTGGCCGCGGCCTCCTGCTCCTCCTCCGTCGAGAAGGTCTCGGCGCGCCGACGCCCACCACCGGCGGTGATGAGCCGGCGCGGGCCGCTCTGGCCCGACGTCTCGCCGACGGCCATGGCGGCCTCACGGGTGATCTTGTCCTCGATGGAGACCTTGTAGGGCAGGATGTCGCCCTTGTAGATCCACACCTTGACGCCGACCCGACCCGAGGTGGTGCGCGCCTCACGGAAGCCGTAGTCGATGTCGGCCCGGAGCGTGTGCAGGGGCACGCGGCCCTCGCGGTACTGCTCCTTGCGCGACATCTCGGAGCCGCCGAGGCGTCCCGAGCACTGCACCTTGATCCCCTGGGCGCCGGCCTTCTGCACCGTCTGGATGGCGCGCTTCATGGCACGCCGGAAGGCGACCCGGCGCACCAGCTGGTCGCAGATGCCCTGGGCGATGAGCGCCGCGTCGAGCTCGGGCTGCTTGATCTCCTGGATGTTGAGCTGGATCCGGTTCTGCAGGCCCGTGATCTCCTCGAGCTTCTTCTTGAGCCGGTCGGCCTCGGCGCCGCGGCGGCCGATGACGATGCCGGGCCGGGCCGTGTGGATGTCGACGCGCAGACGGTCACGGGTGCGCTCCACCTCAATGCGGCTGACGGCGGCCGCCTCGAGCTGCTTCATCAGGTAGTCGCGGATCTTCCAGTCCTCGACCACGAAGTCGCGGTAGTGACGCTCCTCGAACCAGCGGGACTTCCAGTCCGTGGTGATCCCGAGCCGGAACCCGTAGGGGTTTACCTTCTGGCCCATTTACTCGTCGCCCTTCTCGTCCTCGTCGGCAGCGGCCGACTCTCCGTCGCCTGCCGCGTCCTCGACGACGTCGTCATCGCCGATGCCGCCCTCCACCGTGTCCGTCTCGGTCGCCTCGGTCTCGGCGTCGTTCACCGCGGCCCCGGCCGGCACCTGATCGGTGACGTCCTCGTCCGCCTCAGCCGCTTCGGCTGCTGCTTCCTCCGCAGCCGCCCTCTCCGCCTGGTTGGCCCGGCGGCGCGAAAGCCGGCCGGACAGGTCGGCCCGGCGCCGCGAGGCGTCGACCCGGCGGGACCGGTTGGCGCTGACCGCCTCCATGCGGCGGCGGCGCAGCTCCAGCTTGTCGGCGGGAAGCCGGCTCACGATGATGGTGATGTGGCAGGTCCGCTTGCGGATCCTCGTGGCCCGACCGCGGGCCCGGGGACGCCAGCGCTTCATGGTCGCGCCCTCGTCGGCGTAGCAAGCCGAGACGTAGAGCTCCTCGGGGTTCTGCTGGTCGTTGTGCGCGGCGTTGGCCACGGCCGAGGTGAGCAACTTCCCGATGATCTCGGCGGCCTCGCGTTCGGTACCGGTCAGGATCTCGGCGGCCGTCTGCACGTCCTGGCCCCGGATCAGGTCGAGCACCTGCCGGGCCTTCGAGGCCGACATGCCGCAGTAGCGGTGGACGGCCCGCGTCCCGGGGCGCTCGTTGGTCTTGGTCGCCGTCATCGACGGGCTCCCCGTTCCTGGCCGGCGTGGTAGCGGAAGGTCCGGGTCGGGGCGAACTCGCCCAGCTTGTGGCCCACCATCGACTCGGTGACGTAGACCGGCACGTGGCGGCGCCCATCGTGGACGGCGATCGTGTGCCCGACCATGTCGGGGATGATCGTGGAACGGCGGGACCAGGTCTTGATGACCTTCTTGTCCCCACTCGAGTTCAGGACGTCCACCTTCTTCAACAGGTGGTCGTCGACGAATGGTCCCTTCTTCAGGCTACGCGGCATGGCTACCTCACCCTCGCCTACCGCCGCGCGCCGCGGGTGCGGCGCCGGCGGACGATCATCGAATTGGACTTCTTGTTGCGCGACCGGGTGCGGCCCTCGGGCTTGCCCCACGGCGACACCGGGTGGCGCCCACCCGAGGACTTGCCCTCGCCACCGCCCAGCGGGTGGTCGACCGGGTTCATGGCGACGCCTCGCGTCTGCGGCCTCTTGCCCTTCCAGCGGTTACGGCCGGCCTTGCCGACCTTGACCAGCTCAGCCTCGGCGTTGCCGACCACGCCGAGTGTGCCCCGGCAGTCGATGGACACGCGGCGCATTTCGGTCGAGGGGAGCCGCAGGGTGGCGAAGACGCCCTCCTTGGCCACGAGCTGCACGCTCATGCCGGCCCCACGGGCCATTTTGCCGCCGCCCCCGGGACGCAGCTCGACGTTGTGGATGACCGAGCCGACCGGGATGTAGCGCAGCGGCAGCGCGTTGCCGGGGCGGATGTCCGCGCCCTGGCCGCTCTGGAGCTTGTCGCCCACCTTCACGCCGGCCGGCGCCAGGATGTAGCGCTTCTCGCCGTCCGCGTAGTGCAGGAGGGCGATGCGCGCGTTGCGGTTCGGGTCGTACTCGATCGTCGCCACCTTGGCCGGGATGCCGTCCTTGTTGCGACGGAAGTCGACGATCCGGTACTGCTGCTTGTGGCCGCCGCCGCGGTGGCGCGAGGTCTTGCGCCCGTGGTTGTTACGGCCCCCGCTCTGCGGGTTGGGCGCGAGCAGCGACTTCTCGGGGCGGTCGCGGGTGATCTCGGAGAAGTCCGAGACGGTCTGGAAGCGACGACCGGGGCTGGTGGGCTTACGTGAGCGAAGTGGCATGAGATTCCCTGATCAGCGCTCGAAGAGGTCGATGGAGTCGTCAGGGTGGAGCGTCACGATGGCGCGCTTGGTGTCGGGGCGCTTGCCCTTGACGTTGGTGCGCCGGTTGCGCGTTGCCTTCCCCTTGCGGTTGAGCGTGTTGACGTTGGTGACCCGCACGCCGAAGGCCTGCTCGACGGCGTGGCGCACCTCGATCTTGGTGGCGCGGGGGTCGACGATGAAGACGTAGACGCTCCGGTCCATGAGCGCGTAGCTCTTCTCGGAGACCACCGGGCGGATCAGCACGGACATGGCATCACGCATCGGCGTCGGCCCCCTCGGTCCCGTCCTCGGTCGACCCGTCGGCGACGGGCTCGGCGGCCGCCCCGGTCTCGGTCGGCTCGGTCTCGGTCGGCTCGGTCTCGGTCGGCTCGGTGTCGTCGACGACCGCCGCCTTGGTGGCCTTGGCCGCCTTGGTGGCCTTGGCCGCGGTCTTCGCCGCCTTCGCCGCGGGCTCGGCCGCCTTGGCGGGTGCCGGCGACGTGTCCGCCGCCTCGTCCTCCTCGACCTCCGGCACCACGTGCGTCCCCGAGAAGTCGGAGACCGCCGTGGGCAGGGTGCGGTCCGAGAAGAGCAGCCAGTCGGCCCGCAGGATGTCGTGGGCCGAGAGCTCGGCGAACGTGGTCGTGTGCGCCTCGGGCAGGTTGGCGAACGAGCGCTCCACGTCGAGCTCGTCGTGGGCCACGACGACGAGGACGCTGCCCGTCAGCTTCAGCTTGCGCAGGATGGTGACGGCGTCCTTGGTCCTGGGCTCGGTGATCTTCCAGTCGTCGATGAGGGCGATGCGCCCGATGTCGGCGCGGTCGCTCAGGGCCGACAGGAGGGCCAGGCGCACCATCTTCTTCGGGGTGCGCTGTGCGTAGCTGCGCGGCTTGGGGCCGAGAGCCACACCGCCGCCGCTCATGGAGGGCGAGCGGCTGGAGCCCTGGCGGGCCCGGCCGGTCCCCTTCTGGCGGAACGGCTTGGCGCCCCCGCCGCGCACCTCGGCCCGCGTCAGGGTGGACTGGGTGCCGGCCCGGCTGGCGGCCAGCTGGGCGGTGACGACCTGGTGCAGCACGGCGCGGTTGGGCTCCAGGCCGAAGATGGTCGGCTCGAGCTCCACCGGGCCGAGGTCGTGGCCGGCGGCGTTGCGCCTGGTCACCGTCCGGGTCGCCGGCGCCGGGCGCTCCTTGGCGATGGTGTGGCGCAGCACGGTGCCGCTGCGCACGCTGTCCGCGGTGGTCGTCGTCATCGCGACCTCCCGGCCTTGCTCGGGGTCTTGACGGAGTTGCGCAGCACCACGACGCTGCCCCGGGCCCCGGGCACGGCGCCCTTGACCAGGACCAGCTCCCGCTCCGGGTCGGCCGAGACGACCTCGAGGTTCAGCGCCGTCACCTGGTTGCCGCCCATCTGCCCCGCCATGCGGGTGCCCTTGAAGACACGCGACGGCGTGGCGCAGGCGCCGATGGAGCCCGGGACGCGGTGGCTGCGGTGGTTCCCGTGCGATGCGCCCTGGCCCTTGAAGTTGTGCCGCTTCATGCCGCCGGCGAAGCCCTTGCCCTTGGAGACCGAGATGGCGTCGACCCGCTCGCCCGCCTCCCAGAGGTCGGCCGCCAGCTCCTGGCCCACCGTGAAGTCGGCCACGTCGTCGAGGCGGAGCTCGACCAGCCCCCGGCCGGGGTTCACGCCGGCCTTGGCGTAGTGCCCGAGCTGGGGCTTGGTGAGGGTGGAGTTGCGCCGGAAGCCCCAGGTCACCTGCAGGGCGGAGTAGCCGTCGGTCTCGGGCGTCTTGACCTGGACCACGCGCACGGGCGCGACCTTCAGCACCGTCACCGGTACGGCGCGGTTCTGGTCGTCCCAGACCTGGGTCATGCCGACTTTCTCGCCGACGATCGCCTTGCTTGCCACGTGTCTTCTCCCTGCGCTGGTGTCCCGTGCGCATGCCAACGCTCCGCCCGGGAATCCCGAGCGGAGCGCTCGAATTGTTCGGCGTGAGGTTCCGGCCGGAGCCGGCGATCACGCACATCTGTTGTCTCGTGCAGCACCGGGGTGCCGCGAAGCCGCCTCTGAACAGCCGAAATCGGCGGCTCGCGAGGTTACACCATGGGCCATCCCCCTGCCAGGCGTCCGGCAGGTGGGCGGGGCCGTCCGGCCGTCAGGCCGTCTGGATCTTGATCTCGATGTCCACGCCGGCCGGCAGGTCGAGCCGCTGGAGCGAGTCGACCGTCTTGGGCGTGTGCTCGACGATGTCGACCAGGCGCTTGTGGACCCGCATCTCGAAGTGCTCGCGGGAGTCCTTGTACTTGTGGGGCGACCGGATCACCGTGTAGCGGTGCTTGTCGGTCGGCAGCGGGACCGGCCCGAGCACCTTGGCCTGGGTCCGCAGGACCGTCTGGACGATCTTCTCGGTCGACTGATCGAGGATCTCGTGGTCGTAGGCCTTCAGCCTGATGCGGATCTTCTGCTTCGGGCCGTCGGCCATGGTCTCGGTGCCTGCTCTCGTTCGGGTGTGGTCGTGACTACTTGAGGATCTCGTCGACCACGCCGGAGGCGACGGTGCGGCCACCCTCACGGATGGCGAAGCGCAGGCCCTTGTCCATGGCGATGGGCTTGCCCAGCTCGACCGTCATCTTCGTGTTGTCGCCCGGCATGACCATCTCGGTGCCCTCGGGCAGCGTGATGGTGCCCGTGACGTCCGTGGTGCGGAAGTAGAACTGCGGGCGGTAGTTGGTGAAGAACGGCTTGTGACGGCCACCCTCCTCCTTGTTCAGCACGTAGACCTCGGCGGTGAACTGGGTGTGCGGGGTGATGGAGCCGGGCTTGCACAGCACCTGGCCGCGCTCCACGTCCTCCTTCTTGGTGCCGCGCAGCAGGGCGCCGATGTTGTCGCCGGCGCGGCCCTCGTCGAGCAGCTTGCGGAACATCTCGACGCCGGTCACGGTCGTCCGCTGGGTCGGGGCCAGGCCGACGATCTCGACCTCCTCGCCCACCTTGATGATCCCCTGCTCCACCTTGCCGGTCACGACGGTGCCACGGCCGGTGATGGACATGACGTCCTCGACCGGCATGAGGAACGGCTTGTCGACGTCACGCTCGGGCTCGGGGATGTAGGAGTCGACGGCGTCCATGAGCTCGACGATCTTCTCGCTCCACTCGGGGTCGCCCTCCAGGGCCTTCAGCGCGCTGACCCGGACGATCGGGGTGTCGTCACCCGGGAAGTCGTAGGCCGTCAGGAGCTCGCGCACCTCCAGCTCGACCAGCTCGAGCAGCTCCTCGTCGTCGACCATGTCGGCCTTGTTGAGGGCCACCACGATGTAGGGCACGCCCACCTGGCGGGCCAGCAGGACGTGCTCACGGGTCTGGGGCATCGGGCCGTCGGCGGCCGAGACCACCAGGATGGCGCCGTCGATCTGCGCCGCACCGGTGATCATGTTCTTGATGTAGTCGGCGTGGCCCGGCATGTCGACGTGCGCGTAGTGGCGCTTGTCGGTCTCGTACTCGACGTGGGCGATCGTGATCGTGATGCCACGCTGGCGCTCCTCGGGCGCGGCGTCGATCTTGTCGAACGACGTGAACGACGTGTTGGGGTTGCGCTCGGACAGCACCTTGGTGATGGCTGCCGTGAGCGTCGTCTTCCCATGGTCGATGTGACCCATGGTCCCGACGTTGACGTGGGGCTTGGTGCGCTCGAACTTCTGCTTGGCCATCGCCTTGCTACTCCCTGCTAGTGGTCGGGGCCACCGTGGCCCCGACGCTCTCTGTCTGTGTCTACGATCCGGCTGGTACTGCGATCTGCTGCGCTGGTGTGCGTGTCCCGGGACTGGTCCGGGCCGGGCCTACTCCCCGTGCGCCCGGGCGATGATCTCCTTGGAGATCGACTCGGGAACCTGGTTGTACGAATGGAATTGCATCGTGTACGTGGCGCGACCCTGGGTGCGCGAACGCAGGTCCGTAGAGTAGCCGAACATGTCGGCCAGCGGGACCAGGGCCTTGACCACGTGACTGGTGCCCTGCTGCTCCATCCCCTCCATCCGCCCCCGGCGGGAGGAGAGGTCGCCGGTCACCGCGCCCAGGAAGTCGTCGGGCGCCGTCACCGTCACCTCCATGACCGGCTCGAGGAGCACCGGGCTGGCCGCCCGTAGCGCCTTCTTGATCGCCATGGAGCCGGCGATCTTGAAGGCCATCTCCGAGGAGTCCACGTCGTGGTACGAGCCGTAGGTCAGCGTCACCCGCACGTCGACCGTCGGGTAGCCGGCCAGGATGCCGGCCGTGAGCGCCTCCTGAATCCCGGCGTCGACCGAGGGGATGTACTCCTTGGGGATGACGCCGCCGCTGATCTTGTCGATGAACTCGTAGCCACCGCCCGGGCCGGTCGGCTCGGCGCTGATGACCACGTGGCCGTACTGGCCACGGCCACCGGTCTGGCGGACGTACTTCTCCTCGATCTTCTCGATGGGCTTGCGGATCGTCTCGCGGTAGGCGACCTGGGGCTTGCCGACGTTGGCGTCGACCGAGAACTCGCGGAGCATGCGGTCGACCAGCACCTCGAGGTGCAGCTCGCCCATGCCCGAGATCACGGTCTGGCCGGTCTCCTCGTCCGAGCGCACGCGGAAGGTCGGGTCCTCCTCGCTGAGCGCGTAGAGGGCGCGCGAGAGCTTGTCCTGGTCGGCCTTGGTCTTGGGCTCGACGGCCACGTGGATGACCGGCTCGGGGAACGTGAGCGCCTCGAGCACGATCGGGCGGGACGGGTCGCACAGCGTGTCGCCCGTGGTGGTGTTCTTGAGGCCGACCACCGCCATGATGTCGCCGGCGAAGATGGCGTCCTTGTCCTCACGGTGGTTGGCGTGCATCTGGAGGATGCGGCCGACCCGCTCCTTCTTGTCCTTGGTGGAGTTGGAGACGGACGAGCCCTTGGTGAGCGTGCCCGAGTACACGCGCAGGTACGTGAGCTTGCCGACGAAGGGGTCGGTCATGATCTTGAAGGCCAGCGCCGAGAAGGCGTCGCTGTCGTCGGCCTTGCGCTCCTCGATGTCCTCGGGGTGGTTCGGCTTGTGCCCCTGGGTGGGTGGCAGGTCGAGCGGGCTGGGCAGGAAGTCGACGACGGCGTCGAGCATGGGCTGGACGCCCTTGTTCTTGAAGGCCGACCCGCACAGCACCGGGACCACGGCGGCCTCCAGCGTCGCCGTGCGCAGGGCGCGGCGCAGGTCGACGGCCGTGATCGGCTCCTCGGCCAGGTACTTCTCCATGATGGTGTCGTCGAAGTTGGAGACGACGTCGATCAGCTGGTGCCGGGCGTCCTCCGCCTCGCTCGCCATGGCCTCGGGGATGTCGAGGGTCTCCCACTCCTCGCCCATGTCCGAGGACCAGACCAGGGCCTTCTCCTCGAGCAGGTCGACGACGCCCTTGAATTCGGACTCGGCGCCGATGGGCAGCTGAATCACGGCCGGCAGGGCGTCGAGGCGGTCGCGGATCATCTGCACCGTGCGCTCGAAGTCGGCGCCAATGCGGTCCATCTTGTTGACGAAGCAGATGCGCGGCACGTTGTACTTGTTGGCCTGGCGCCACACCGTCTCGGTCTGGGGCTCCACGCCGGCCACGGCGTCGAACACGGCGACCGCGCCGTCGAGCACGCGCAGCGAGCGCTCCACCTCGACGGTGAAGTCGACGTGGCCCGGGGTGTCGATGATGTTGATCCAGTTGTCGCGCCAGCTGCAGGTGGTGGCGGCCGAGGTGATCGTGATGCCGCGCTCTTGCTCCTGGACCATCCAGTCCATGGTCGCGGCGCCTTCGTGCACCTCGCCGATCTTGTAGTTGCGACCGGTGTAGTAGAGGATGCGCTCGGTCGTGGTGGTCTTGCCCGCGTCGATGTGGGCCATGATCCCGATGTTGCGGGTCTTGGCGAGCGGGAAGTCGCGGGTGGGGAGGGCGTCAGCCATGGCGCAGCGGTGTCCTGTCCACTACCAGCGGTAGTGAGCGAAGGCGCGGTTCGACTCCGCCATCTTGTGCATGTCCTCGCGGCGCTTCACCGAGGCCCCGATGCTGTTCGAGGCGTCGAGGATCTCGCCGGCCAGGCGCTCGGCCATGGTCTTCTCGCGACGCTGGCGCGAGTAGGTGGTCAGCCAGCGGATGGCGAGCGTGGTGGCGCGCCGGGGCCGTACCTCGACGGGCACCTGGTAGGTGGCGCCACCGACGCGACGGGACTTGACCTCGACCTCGGGGCGCGTGTTCTCGACGGCTCGCTTGAGGGCGGCGACCGGGTCGCCACCCGACTTCTCCTGCACCTGCTCCAGGGCGGTGTAGACGATGCGCTCGGCGAGGGTCCTCTTGCCGCGCGACAGCACCTTGTTGACCACCTGGGTCACGAGGACCGAGCGGTAGACGGGGTCCGGGGCGAGCTCCCGGCGGGCTGCGGGTCCGTTACGAGGCATCGACTATGACTCCTTCTTGGCGCCGTAGCGGCTGCGGGCCTGGCTGCGCTCGCGCACGCCCGAGGTGTCCAGCGCGCCGCGGACGACCTTGTAGCGCACGCCCGGCAGGTCCTTCACACGACCCCCGCGGACGAGGACGATGGAGTGCTCCTGCAGGTTGTGGCCCACGCCGGGGATGTAGGCGGTGATCTCGACGCCCGAGGACAGCCGGACACGGGCCACCTTGCGCAGCGCCGAGTTCGGCTTCTTGGGGGTGGTGGTGTAGACGCGGGTGCAGACCCCCCGGCGCTGGGGCGCGCCCTTCAGGGCCGGGGTCTTGGTCTTGGTCACCTTGGCCTGGCGTCCCTTGCGGACGAGTTGGGCGATTGTGGGCACGCGCTACCTCTCGATACTGAAAATGTGACTCCATGTGCGTGGCACTCGCGCGCCGGCCGAAGCCGCACAGGGCAGGGATTCAATGATAGCGGCTGCCTGGGGGTACGACAATCGCGGCCGCCACCGGAATGCGTGAGTGTACCCGGGGTGGGGCCGCCGCCCCGGACTGCCGGCGATGGGCCCTCAGCCCCGGCGATGGTTCTGAGAACTGTAAACGAGCTCGTGCACAGTTTTTGAAGAAGGTG
>Ga0224557_1000736_pt1 | contig 35036 bp, 30 predicted proteins | sample 714S31014metaG_FD_180677 | JGI IMG/M metagenome (GOLD analysis project Ga0224557, IMG submission 180677) | Peat soil microbial communities from Stordalen Mire, Sweden - 717 S3 10-14 | ecosystem: Environmental > Terrestrial > Soil > Wetlands > Peat | place: Sweden: Norrbotten County, Stordalen... | reverse complement strand
CTCAACCTGATCCGAAAAGACAAGTCCAGCAAGGGCAGCATCCGTGGCAAACGCCTGCAAGCCGCCTGGGACGACGATTTCCTCTGGCAACTCTTGGCCGAGGAAAAATCATGATGCGTTTGCCCTGAGCCGAGGCCCGGCCCGGTCACGGCTGCGCGCCGGGAGGAACCAGCAGGGTGAGCGAGTGGGGCACGACCTCAAGCCGCACCGGCAGGGAGCCTAGCACCTCGCCATCGGCTTCCACCAGCAGAGACTCGCTGCCGCCGTTGCGGGCGCGGCAATCGATGCTCGGCGTCTCCACCAGCTCGACTGCGCCGTTGAAGGTGTGACGCCCGGCCAATGCCGCGAGCAGGAACTTGAGATAGTGCACCCGGCTTCGCGTCTTGAAGGCGAGCAGGCTCAGGTTGCCGTTGTGCAGGCTTGCGCCCGGAGCCAGCGCGCGCAAAGCGCCGCCGAAGGAGCGCACCCGCACGGCCAGCAATTGCGATACATCCACCACGCGGCCGGCGCCGTGTCCGTTGGCCGGCAGAGCCGCTTCAAAGAGAGGAAACGAAGACGTTGCCCAGGTGCGGAAGCACTCGACCATGTAGAGCACGTAGCCCAGCCGCCGCTTGAGTCCCGCGTCCATGCGCGACATCACCAGCGCATCGGCGCCGATTCCCGCGGCCACGATGAAGTAACGCGAATCGGGATTGCCGGCCTGGTCCTGATAGTGGATGCGCCCCACGGAGATGCGCTCCGGCTGGGCCTGGAGCAGCTGGCGCGCTACCTTGGCCGGCGCGCCGATGAGGCCAAGATTCGCGGCCAGGGCATTGGCCGTGCCCAGCGGAATCACGCCCAGCGCAACATCGGTGCCCACGAGACTCTGGAGAATTTCGTGCACCGTGCCATCGCCGCCGCAGGCCAGAACCGCATCGCAACCCGCGCTGATGGCCTGCCGCGCGTGCAGCGTTGCTTCCCCGGCTTCTTTGGTTTCCATGGCCTCGGCCTCGACGCCCGCTTCGCGAAATACGGCGAGAACTTTTGCGACGGCCGCCTTCCGCCGCGCGGAGTACTGGCCGGATGCCGGGTTGTAAATGAGCGCCAGACGGCGCATGGCGGGTTTCACTTGGGCGGTCGATTCCTATCTTGTCAACTTATCTTCAAAGGCAACCTCTAATCATCGCAGGTTTTTACTCACAATGGTTGAAGACGGCGCCGAATCTGCTCCGTATTCCTCAATCGCTGGCGCGCAAGCTCTCGCGTCCCATTGCGGCAACATGGGTCTGACGGAATCGGACTATGATGGCGTTTGGGAGGGATGGCGTTGAGGAGGCGCGAAGGCTATGAATCTTAACGGCAATACCATCCTCGTCACTGGAGGCGGCTCGGGCATCGGCCGCGGGCTTGCGGAATCGCTTCACGCGCTCGGCAACCAGGTGATTGTTGCAGGCCGGCGGCAGCAGGCGCTCGATGAGACCACGGCCGCTAACCCTGGAATGAAGTCGCTGCCGCTCGATATTGAAAGCCCGGCCGCCATCCGCGCATTCGCCGCGAAGGCCGTGGTTGAATTTCCATCGCTCAATGTGCTCGTCAACAACGCCGGCATCATGCGCGCGGAGAAGCTGCTGGCCCAGCAGGCGGATCTGGCCGACGCCGAGGCCATCGTGGCCACCAATCTCCTCGGCCCCATTCGCCTGACTGCGGCGCTCTTGCCTCATCTCCAAAAGCAGCCGCGCGCGGCCATCATGAACGTCTCCTCGGGCCTGGCGTTTTTGCCTCTCGCGCTCACGCCCACCTACTGCGCTACCAAGGCGGCCATCCACTCCTACACGCTTTCGCTGCGCTATCAGTTGCGCGCGACGGGCATCGAAGTGCTGGAGCTGATTCCGCCCTACGTGCAGACCCACCTGATGAGCGGCGCCGACGACCCGCGCGCCATGCCGCTCGCTCGGTTTATTGGCGAAGTGATGGAGATTCTGAAGCAGCAGCCCACGCCGGCCGAAATCTGCGTGGAAAACGTAAAGGGTTTGCGCTTTGCGGCCGAATCGGGCAGCTTCGACCAGATCTTCAACGGGCTCAACGCTGCCAGGACGGATGTTCATTAGGTCTCTGACGGCATGAGTTTGTGCCTGTGGGGTTCGTGCTATCCCACCCTTTCTCCCAAAGAACGGGTGGAGAGGATTCGCTGCAATGCAATGGACGGCTCAATTCCTGCTCTCCGCGGTTTCGGCGGCGCAGTTTCCCAAGGCCGAAGCGCCGGAGATCGCGTTTCTGGGCCGGTCGAACGTGGGCAAATCGAGCTTGCTCAACGCGCTTGTGGGCGAGAAAGCGGCCAAAGTCTCCAACACGCCGGGGCGCACGCGCGCCATCAACTTTTTTCTGGTTTTGGACGAGAGGCGAGCGAGAAAGATGGTCTTCGCCGACCTGCCCGGCTACGGTTACGCGAAGATTTCGAAATCGATTTCCGCGGAATGGCCGGCTTTCATCGAACCGTATCTCGCAATGCGCGCCACGCTGGCGCTGTGCATCTGTCTCGTGGACGCCAACATACCTCCGCGCACCAACGACCGTCAGTTGCTGGATTGGCTGCGCGCCGCCGGCCGCGCGTTCGTGGTGGTTGCCACCAAGATCGACCGCGTGAGCGGCAACCAGCGCGCGCAAAGCCTCGCGGCGCTGAAACGGGCGCTTGAGGTGGACGAGATTCTGCCGGTTTCGGCGAAGACTGGTTACGGGATCAAGGAGTTGTGGCGGAAGATTGGAGAAGCAGGGAACAGGGAGTAGGGACCAGGGTGTGTAGCGCCGGTCTCCAGACCGGCTGTCGTGCGGGCGTCCACGCCCGCACTCGTCAATACGCGAAAACGAGATCTTCGCGGGTCAAGATTTCTCTGGATCGAAGCAATGCTTCTCTTCCGCGCCGCGAACGTACCAGCGAATCTCATAGGGAAACGTAATTTCGCCGCGGCCTGCGCGCGCGCTCAATTGCTCCGCAAAATGGGCGGCGAATTCGCGATGCGTTGAGAGCAGGCGCAGGCCTTGCGCGAGGCGGCCCAGGTAGCGCGGGGCGAGGCGCAGCCAGCGGCGAGCGGCCCAATCGTTCGCGTCGAGAGACGCGAGCGCAATTTCATCGAGCAGCGCCAGATCGTTGTGACGCGCCGAAGCTGCGCGCCAGACGACGAGCGCCGGAGTGCTGCCGAGGCTGCATTCGTCGTGCTCGCTTTCCTGGTGAATCGGCGCTTCGTGAAGAGACGCAATCGCAACCTCGCGGCGCACGAGATCGGGCGCGACGCCACGCTCGTTCATCTCACGCTCCATGGCCGCCGGCTCCGCGGCCACTGAAACCGCAACTGTCTCGCGCTTGCGAAGCTGGTTCTTGAGGATGCGCAGGGCCTCGTCGAGCGAAGTCACCAGGAAATCGGCGATACCGTCGCGAATGGCCTGCTTTTGCGCGGCGCGGTCTGCCGATGCGGCCAGCGTGGCCGCCCCGGCGATGTTCGCGGCCACCACCAGCGCGCGGCCCTGCTCGTCCATTTCGCCAGCGTAGAAGAGCTTGCCGCCCAGGCCGGATGCGGGATCGGCATTTCCGCGCGCGATCAGCTTTGCGTAGGCCTCGGCTACGCGCGCGCCAAAATCGAGAGCCTGCGGAGATGGAGCAGCGAGCGTCACGAACTTATCTTACCTATCTCCGCGCTGGACATTTCGGCAAGATCGCTTATAATCGGTGTCATCCTATGAGCCAGTCGCACCATGCCGCCCGGCATCTCGCGTGTTGTTGTTGTCGCTGACGACGCGCTCTTCCTGCGACTGAGTGTTCCCGTCTTCTTCACGATGTCCCGATCTGCTGCGCTCGTGTCTTTTGCCTGAGCGAAAGCGTGGAGCGTGGCGCGATCGTTTGCTGCCGAGGCCGCCCTCTGTCGCATTGATTCCGTTCATCGAAACCAAGAGAAAAAGGAGAAAACCTTCCATGCGCATTCGTGTATCTTCATCTTCACCGTTCACAACCGCGAGCCGGATGGCCGTGCCCATCCTGCTCTTTGCTCTGGTTTTTGCTGCACGCTCCTCCGGGGCGCAGAACTTGGGTTATGAAGGCCCGACGGGAGTGTTTGTCACGCCGCTGGCCGCAACCGCGGCTTCGCCGGCCCACGGCGCAGGCCATCCGGTGATCGCCTGCCACGTACTCGCCGGGGGCCCCGTGATCGGCACCTTCACCACCGTTTCGTTCACCGAGGGCTTCGGAAAATACTTCGAAGCCGGCTACACGCGCGAGGATCATGCCGCCGGCGATACGGCTGGCTTGAGCTCGCTGTGGACCGACGGCTTGAACACCTTTCATGCAAAAGCCGTGGTGGTGCCGGAGAACGCGGGCAAAACCAAGTGGGTTCCCGGCATTGCTATCGGCGGAATTGCGCGCACCAACGACAGCAATGTAGGAGACGGCACAAACGGACAGACCAAGACCAACGGCGATATCTATCTGGTGGCGACGAAGATCGTCACGCAGGCAAAGAAGGTTCCCGTGGTGCTGAACGCCGGCGTACGCGGCACCAACGCCTCGCTGTGGGGACTGGGCGGTAACGCTCCCGGTCTTGAGGCGCGGGCATTTGGCGCGCTGGGATTCGTCATTACCGGCCCCGGCAAAAGCACCATCATTTTGGCCTCCGAGGCCGCGCAGCAGCCGCAGAAGATCAAGTTCACATCGAGCTCCGGCAGCACGTCCTCGGCGCTCGACATTCCGACCTCCCTCGTTTACGCGATTCGCGTAGTTCCCTCGCCTAAACACAAACTCAACCTCGATGCCGGCATTTTGCAGGCTGCGGGTGTAGTAGCCACCAATCCCGGTTCGCCAGTTTCCTATGTGAATCTGAAGGCCCGCGCCCGCTTTGCCTTCGGCATTTCCTACGGTTTCTAACCAGAAGCGCATTTGCCGGGCGCAGCAATAGCTGCTCCCGGCGCATGGCGCGGATAAAGGCCGTTGCTTATGCCCTTGCCACATCCCGCGTCTTGGGTCTACCTTATAGGTATGCATCGATGTCGCTAACGCCGTCCTGGTGCCAGCTGCGATGCTGAAGTGCGCCTGAAGCGCGCTCGATTTCCTCACCTGACAAGCTGCACCAATCCCCAAAATCCGACACATGAGAGGTCCGGGCTTGTGGACCCGGAAAAAAGGAGATCGTCATGGCGCGCATTGCCGCGAATGTTACTGAATTGATCGGCCGCACTCCGCTGGTGCGGTTGAACCGTGTGGCAGCCGGATTGCCGGCTACCGTCGCCGTCAAGCTGGAGAGCCAGAACCCCGCATCGAGCGTCAAGGACCGCATCGGCCTGGCGATGATCGAGGCGGCGGAGAAGGCCGGCAAGATCAGCCCCGGCAAAACCGTTCTCATTGAGCCCACCAGCGGCAACACCGGCATCGCGCTGGCGTTTGTGGCCGCAGTCAAGGGCTACCGGCTCATCCTGACCATGCCCGAGACCATGAGCCTGGAGCGCCGCGTGACGCTGCTCGCTTACGGCGCGGAGATCGTACTCACCCCCGGCCCCAACGGCATGAAGGGCGCCATCGCCAAGGCCAATGAGATCCTGGAGAAAACGCCGAACGGCTACATTCTGCAGCAGTTCGACAACCCCGCCAACCCGGCGATTCATCTGGCCACTACCGGCCCCGAGATCTGGAACGACACCGATGGCGCGGTCGATATCCTCATCTCCGGCGTGGGTACCGGCGGCACCATCACTGGCGTCGCGAACTATATCAAGCCGAAAAAGCCGTCGTTCAAAGCCATCGCCGTCGAGCCCACGGACAGCCCCGTGCTCTCCGGCGGCAAGCCCGGCCCGCACAAGATTCAGGGCCTCGGCGCGGGATTCATTCCCAGCATTCTAGACACCAAGAACATCGACGAGGTCGTTCAGGTGACCAACGACGAGAGCGTCGAGATGGCTCGCCGGCTTGCCAAAGAGGAAGGCCTGTTTGTCGGCATCAGCTCTGGCGCTGCTGTCGCGGCGGCGCTCAAAGTGGCCGCGCGGCCGGAGAATCAAGGTAAGCTGATCGTGGTGGTGCTGCCCGACTTCGGCGAGAGGTATCTCTCGAGCGTGCTCTTTGAGCCGCTGCGCCAGCAGGCGCTGGCCCTGCAGGCCGAGCCGATTGCGGTGCCGGCGTAAAAAAGGCAGGGACTAGGGACGTAGGGACTAGGGACGTCGATTTCCGCGCTGGTGCTGATCGACTCGCTAGTCCCGCAGTCTTTTAGTCCCTAGTCCCTAGTCCCTATGTCCCTGTTTGGTCGAATTCGCGACGACATCCGCTCCATCAAGGAGCGCGATCCGGCTGCGCGCACCAAACTTGAAGTTCTGCTTTGCTATCCGGGCCTGTGGGCGGTGTGGATTCATCGCGTCTCGCACTGGCTCTGGCGTCACAAGCTACGCCTGCCGGCGCGGATTCTCTCGCAGGTGGGGCGCTTCTATACCGGCGTCGACATTCATCCCGGCGCGCTCATTGGGCGGCGGCTTTTCATTGATCACGCCACCGGCGTCGTGATCGGCGAAACCGCCATTGTGGGCAGCGATGTGACCATGTACCAGGGCGTGACGCTGGGCGGCACGGGCAAGCAGCATGGCAAGCGTCACCCCACCATCTGCGACAACGTTTTTGTCGGCAACAACGCCAATATCCTCGGCAATGTGACGGTGGGCGAGAACTCGCGCGTGGGCGCGGGCTCCGTGGTCCTCTCGGATGTCCCGCCGAACTCCACCGTGGTCGGGGTGCCCGCGCACATTGTCTACCACAACGGCCAGCGCGTGCTCATCACCGATCCGCACGAGATCAAAGACCCGCTCTCCGACGCGCTCATTGCCCTCTCGACACGCGTGGACGAGCTGGAAGACCGCCTGGGCGCACGCGATCACCGCGCCAAACCCTTCGCTGACGAAGAAGCCGAACGCGCCGCCTACAGCCAGGAGCTGGAGCGCTTGCGTGTCTACGTGTCAATGGGTGAAGGGATCTAAGGGGCGAAGGCATATGAGCAGCAATTGGCATGGCGTCGAGAGCGTACCCGCCAATCCTCGCAACTTTGCCGCGCGCAATACCGAACTGCTCGCTCAAGACTCCTCGGGTTATTTCCTCACCACAGAGCGTTTGGGATTCCGCTGTTGGAACGCGCGCGACGAGTCGTTGGCGATCGATCTCTGGTGTAACAGCCAAGTGACGGCGCTGATCGGCGGTCCCTGGACGCGCGAAGTGGCGCTCGAACGGCTTGCCCGGGAGATCGAGCAACAAAATCAGTACGGAATGCAGTACTGGCCGGTATTTCTGCTCGCCGATGGCCGGCACGCGGGATGCGCGGGTCTGCGCCCCTACAAATGGAGCGAGGCGATCTACGAGATGGGCGTCCATCTGTTGCCGGAGTTCTGGGCGCGGGGAATTGCGCGCGAGGCTTCGGAAGCCATCATCCCTTTCGCATTCGGTCCGTTGGGCGCTGCAGCGATCGTTGCCGGGCACCACCCAAAAAACGCCGCGTCCGGCCGGCTCTTGAAGAAGCTTGGCTTCGAGTGCCAGGGCGACAAGCTTTACATTCCCACGGGCCTCATGCATCCCATGTACCTTCTACGCAAGGACCAGCCAGCTTCGAGTTAGTGCACGTCCACTACGCGGTCGCCCTCGTACTCCATGATGTGAAAATAGCCCTCCCAGCCGTTCCACTGGGCCGGTGTGGGAAGTTTGGACATCGGATCGTTGAGATGGTTGGCAAGCGCCTGCACCAGTTCGTCCGTGCGATAGACGCCCGCAAGCCAGTCGCCGCGATACCAGTTCTTCCACTTGCCGTACTCCGCGGCGTGCATTGCATCCTGAGCCGCATCCAGCGCGCGCAGCGCTTCTGCAGTTTCGCTCTGCGCCTTCGCCGCGTCGCCCGCGTTTGTGTCTTTCACCGCGCTGGCAACCTCGTACAACATGCGATTGCTCTCGCGATTGATGGTGATCATCGTCAGGATGGCTTCCTGATAATAATCGCGGCGCGCAGGATCAATCAGGCTCTTGGCGGCCACGGCGTCCTTCCACACCGCATCCCATCGCGGTTGCGCATCGGCGCAATCCTCGATATCGCGATCGATCAGCGATTCGCGATCCTCGGCAGGTGGCTCCGGCAGTACGTGAGGCTGCGTCCATTTTGGCGATTGGCTGGGAATAGCAATCACCTGGTGCTCGCTCAGCAAATCCAGAATCAGACGGCGTGCTTCATCCTGATAGTACTGATCGCCCGTGGGGATCGGCACGCGGCTGAGTGGCTCGGGGGGCGGCGCGACGCCGGCGGAGGTCAACCGAGGCGGCCCGAACGGCGGACGCGGCGCAGACGCTGCGAAGTACTCCTTATACACCTTGGTGAGCGCATCGACCGATCGCGGGCCGAATTCCTCGGTGATCCAGCGGCGATAATAGTCGCTGTCGGCGTTGCCGCCCGGCTCCGTCTCTTTTCCTCCAGTGGTCGCCGCCACGCCGCCCCAGGCCATTTCCATTACCGCACGCGCGGTCATTGCCACCGGCCGGATGTCGCTGGTGTTCACCAGGAAGTACGCGGTCGCGCCCGCGTCGATGTACCGCCCGATTTCGGACTGGATAATGTTGACCGAAACCATCTCGGAGAGCTGATTTGCCTTCCCGTTTAACATGGCCACGTGAAAGTACATGCCCTGGCCGGCCGCCACCTTGCCGCCATCCTGCATGTCGCCGTAGCCGGTGTCGGCCCACACCAGCGACACCTCCGGCGGAATCTTAAGGTAGCCCTCCTGCATCAGCCGGTCGCCCTCCTGCCACAGGTTGGAGATGAACTGCGCATGGGGGTACTTGGCGCGCACGATCTTCATCTGCTCGGCGATGGCTTCGCTGATCCTCTGCCCCAACAGCGGGTCGTTGTCGCGCACACTGGGATCGAGCGAAGCGTAGCTTTGGTCCGACAGTCCGCGCAGCCCCACGGTCCACAGAATCTCTTCGCCGGGCTTGTACTCGTTCACTGCGTTAGTCCACGCGCGCTCCAGAATCTCAGGATGCGTCGAGTAGTTGTAGGGCACGTTCTGCGGCCAGCGCGCCACGTTCACGCCGAGCGGAGTGGCATGATGCTGATTGACGATCAAGCCACGCTTTGCGGCGGCATCGACCTGCGCGTCGTCGGGGAAGATCCACGTTCCCGGCACCACCATGTTTCCTTTCAGGCGCAGAATGGTCTCAAAGACCATATCCCACGTGGAAAGCGCAATCCCCGTTTGCTCGCCCTTGGCGGGCGTCACCCAGCCGCTCAGCAGGTCTTCGTCGTTGGTAAAGAACCCGCGGTATTTGAAAACGGGACTGGGGTACGCGCGCGCGAAATCGGCGGGCAGTGCGATCGACGCGCGTTTCGCCGGTTGCTTGTCGGTCCACAGATACATCGGGTCCACGCCCAGCACCTTTTGCGAGAACTCGTAGATCGCGTAGATCGTCCCGCGCATGTCCGCGCCGACCAGGCAGATGAGCGTCGGAGCCGCCGCCGAGTCTCCCAACTTGACGACAGAAAATGCGAAGGCCTCTGTGCCCGTCACCTCGGTGCACCCGGTGCGCGCGGGTACGTGATCGCTCTGCGCGATCAGAATTTCCGTCGGCCCGGCGTCCTCGAAGCTGTCCACGATCTTGGGCGCGCGGCCAAACACCCTGGCCAAATCGCTCTGCAGGTCTTTGGCTGCGAGCAGCACCGGACCGGGTTCTTGTGCGCTCACGATAATCCTGGATGTTGAACCGCTGATGGTTACGCGCGGCATCTGCGCAGGAGCGCCGCTCACCGCCATCGTGAAAACGCCAACCGCGGCGAAAAATGCCGGGGCCGGAAACGGTCTTTGCGCAAATCGAGGCAGCATCATCGAGGTTTTCCTTCTGCAGAATTTGTAAAAACGACGGATTTCTTCACGAACACGAATTGTAAATACCTCGGCGCACAATCGCCGCTTCAATCCGGGACTTTTGTTCCTATGGTACATTGGTTTGTCTTCCAGTCTCTTTGCTGAGGAATGCGCCTGTTGCAGGGTCGACCCACGTTGCTGCTTCTGTTTTTCGCCGCTGCCTGCGCGGGCCGCGCGGCCGCGCAGGTTGAGGCCGCACCTGTCCCGCCCGAGATGCGCGCAGGCTTTTTCGCGGTCACGGTCCAAAACCAGCGGGTCGATGTCGCTCATGCCGCTTCCAACTACGAGTTCGCCAGCTTCGACCTGACCGGACCGGCCGAGATTTCCATCACCGCGGCAGACCCGCATTTTTGGGATGCGGGCGTCGATATCGAGCCCTGGCGGCTGGGCCTGCGCGCCACGCACCCTCAAGGAGAACCCCAGACCATCCGCTTTCGCCTGCCCGGTCCTGCCAAGCTTTCCATCTCGCGGCCCGGCGATTTTCTCAATCAGGCGCGCATGCTCTTTCTCTTTGCCGGCTCGCCGCCACAGCCTCCGCCCAGCGGGCCGAATGTCATGATTGTTCCGCCGGGCGTGCACCGTGAAAGCCTCAATCCCAAGAGCGGCGACACCATTTACCTGGCGCCGGGCGCATTTGTCTTCGGCAGCTTGAATCTGTGGCAAGTGGAGAACGTCAAGGTGCTGGGCCGCGGAACCATCGTCTACGACGGCCCGCAGGATCCGCGCACAGACGAGGGGTGGATGCAGAAGCCAGACTGGCACTGCATTGGCGCGATGCAAGCGCACAATGTCGAGATCGACGGCCTGACCTGCATCGTCCGCTCACGCACCTGGTCCATCCAGATGAAGGACTCCACTGGCTTTCGCTTCGACGATCTGCGCCTCATCGGCGGCAACCCTCTGAACGCGAACCAGGATGGCATGGACTGGCTGGGCGGCGGCGACACCGTGGTGCGCAACGCCTTTCTGCGCTCCTCGGACGATGACCTGGCGATGGAGGGCAACTGGGATGGCTACAACGACGCCGATATGCTGCGCCCCGGCGCCGACGTGAATAACGTCCTGGTCGAAAACAGCGAGCTCTCTACCAGCATCTCCAATGTGGTGCGCATCGCGTGGCCTCAAAAAACTTTCAACTCGAGCAACTTTACTCTCCGCGGCTCCGACGTTCTCCACGCCGGCATCGGCGCCTGCGGCCAGACCTTCGGGCTGCTCGGTTTGTGGGGCGCGAACGGCGCCCAAGGCGACCACTCCTCCGTCACCTTCGAGAATCTCTTTCTCGACAACTGGTATTCGCTGGTGCAGATGGAGCAGGAGCAGCCGGCGGTGCACGGATTCACCTTCCGCAACATTTGGGCGCTCGATCAGCCGCCGCTCGCCGCGTCCACGATCGCAGGCAGCGTGCGCGACGTGACCTTCGACAACGTCCGCTACGGCGCGTCGCGCGTCACGAGCGATGCTCAAATGCCGCTGGTGGTCTCCGCTGGCACCGAGGAGCCGCACTTCGCGCCCGCGCCCGCACTCACGGCTGCGTTTCATGTCGATCCGCCGGTCTTCGCGCCGGGGCAGAAGGTCACGCTGACCGCAACGGCTCAACCCGGCGCACATTACACATGGCTCTTCGGTGACGGCAGCACGGCTCACGGCCGCCGCGTTTACCATCGTTTTCCCGACTCTCTAGGAACCGAACTCGATGGCAAGAATGGCGCGGGGCGCTTTCGCGTTCTGCTGCACGTCACGGATGAAGGCGGTCATCAGGATTGGGCCGCGCAGGGCCTGGTTGCCGTCGCGCATTGGCACGAGGCGGTGAAGGCGCCGGGGCCGGCGACGCCGGGCCTGCAATGGAAGATCTATCTCGGCGTTTGGACCGCGTTGCCCGATCTCTCCGCAGAGCAGCCTTTGCTCACCGGCGCATCGCCAGGTCTCGCGGCCGATGCGCAGGGGTTGACGAGCTACGCCGCGGCCTGGGACGGCTTCCTTGCGATTCCGGAGGATGGCGGCTACACCTTTCATCTCATCGATCGCGACGGCGCGCGGCTGGTCATCGACGGCGCGGAAGTGGCCAGAACCGGAGCGCCTTTCGCGCAGGTCTGCGGTTCGCCCGGCAACGCGCTGCGCTACGATCGAGGCGCGATCGGCCTGCGCGCCGGCTTGCATAGGATTCACGTGGAGGCGCTGAACACGGCCAGCGAGGGCGCACCGCGATTGATGTGGGAGGGGCCGGGGGTGATGCTCGCGGACGTGCCTGCTGCGCCATACACACGCATGCGCTAGTTGGCGATTGCGGGTCTCCGGAACAGATTTCAGAGAGGAGTAGGAACTCAGGACCATTCGACAGGCAAACGGGGTTCCGCTCAACGCCCAGCGCGAGTCCTACCCAACGCAAGTCCTAATTGCTGGATTGCGCGGCAGAAGACGTGGGCTTTGCCGGAGCGGCATTGGGAACGCCGGAGCCGCCCTTCGGCGGATCGCTCCTCAATACGCTGCTTATGGGTTGATAACCGTCCATTGCAAGTACAGGTTCTGGGGTGGGTTTGTAGCCCTTGTTGATGATCGCCGGGGTTTGCGTCGCGTCATTTTCATTTGTCGGCATCTCCATCTCCTTCCTCGCTAATACTATTGTACTCAAAAAGCTCTACAGCTCGAATTTCGCTCTGCATCACAATGACGCCCCGCGACCGTTCGACCTTGTTAACAAAGCCGCCTTTTTCATCGAGAGTCCAGACCTCTTCGAGATAGATCTGTTCGTCGGCTGGATTCGAGGATGCGAACGACTTTGCAGCAAAACGTCCGCCTATTCTCAATCCGTTCTTGAGATGAACGATGAGCCAATACGGCGTGCGTTGGCTAAAAATCTAATCCCAGGGCTTTTGGATCGGGTTGACGAATCGCTTGGCGACCGGTGGCCACGATGCCAGCTTCAGATAGGCAAACGGCCAAAAGATGGGCGCGACGAGCAGGATCAGGACGACGGCAAAAGAAAACCAGATGAAATGCCGGTGATAATAATCGCCAGCGAAGAGCAGAGCGATGAGCCATGACCAAAAGCCGAAATTCAAGGCGGAATAACTGATCGCTTCATGAAGAGATTTCGCGGCCTCCCGCGGAGCGCTAGGAACCATCAGGTCGTAGACCTTCATCGAGATGAAGCCCGGCAGGAAAAAGATGAGGAAAAGTGTAAGCTTGTCCGTACTCCAAATGTCCATGTTGAGATCCCAGTCCTTTCGATCCCACCGGATTCAGAATTGGCCCTTTGTGGTTGAATTGCATTGTACTCGCAGAAGATTGGCTGCATCTATTCTTTCGGCAGTTGCGTCACATCCCAGCCGCCGCCCAAGGCGCGCACCAGGCTGACGCTGGAAGCAAACTGCCGGCTTTCGATGTTGATGGCCGTTACCTGATCCTGCAACAGAGTCTGCTCGGCGGTCAGGACCTCGAGATAGCTGGTGACGCCGCCTTTGTAGCGGGCGTTCGACAGAACGAAGGAGTGTTGCGCGGAGTCCACCGCGCCCTGCTCCACGCGGGCTTCCTGTTCGAGAATGCGCAGGTTCGAGAGCTGGTCTTCTACGTCCTCGAAGGCTTGAAAGACGGTGTTGCGATAGGCGTCGGCCTGAGCTTCGTAGCCGTGGCGCGCGGCATCGGTGAGCGCGTGACGCTGCCCGGCGTCGAACAGGAGCTGCGCGGCCTGCGCGCCCAGCGTCCACATGGCGCTCGGCCCCTGAATCAAGGTGCCGGGGTTGGTGCTTTGAAAGCCGCCGGTCGCGCTCAGCGTGATGGTGGGATAAAAGGCGCTGACGGCGATGCCGATTTGCGCATTGGCCGCCGCGGCCAGCCGTTCCTGGGCCGCAATGTCGGGACGGCGCTCGAGCAATTGCGAGGGCACGCCCAGCGGAATCGTGGGCAGCGCCAGATCGAGCGGCGACGGTGGAATGCTGAAGCCGGAGAGATCGTAGTTGGCGATGGTTCCGATGGCGTGTTCGTACCCGGCGCGCGCTACGCCGAGATCGACCAGTTGCGCGCGGACGGTCTCAAGCTGGGTGCGCGCCTGGGCTACATCGACCGCAGTGGCCACGCCGCCCGCAAGCCGCCGCTGGGTCAGGTCGAGCTGGCGTTCGAGGTCCGCGACCGTGGCCGTCAGCAGCTTGATCTCGGAGTCGAGGCCGCGCAGGGCAAAGTAGTCGGTCGCAAGCTCGGCGTGCAGGGTCAGGTCCACGTTCGCGGCTTCGGCCGCGCTGGCCTGGGACTGGGCGCGCGCCTGTTCCACCGTGCGCCGGACGCGGCCCCAGAAGTCGGGCTCCCAACTGGCCTGGCCGGCAATCGTCAGGTCGGCGTAGGTGGTTTGGTTGCCCTTGTTCCAAAGCGGTTGGTTGGCCGAGTACTTCTCGCCCTCGGGCGTCGCGCCAGCCGAAAGCGTGGGATAGAGGCTAGCGCGCGCCACGATCACCTGATCGCGCGCCGCGAGATAAGTCTCCAGCGCCTGCTTCAGTTCGACGTTGTTGGTGGCGATGCGCTCTTCGAGCCGGTTGAGCTGTGGGTCCTGGTAGATCTCCCACCACTTGCCCTTCAACATGCCGTCGGAGGGGTTGGCCGGCTGCCATGCGCCGCCGGTGGGATTCGGCGGAGGCGTGACCGTGGTCGCGCCCGTCTCCTTGTACACGGCGGGCGCGTTGTAGCCGGGACGGTTGTAGTTGGGACCGACGGGCTTGCAGCTCGTAAGCAAAACAAGTGCGGCTCCAGCCAGCAAGAGCCCATCCGTAAACAGGTAGCGCCGGCCTCCTGGCCGGCTGTCGCGCGGGTCTCCTGACCCGCGCATCGCTTCTGGCGGCGTGGACGCCGCCAGTACAGCCGGTCTAGAGACCGGCGGTACATTCACGCTTTGCGGCCGCCCTCGCATGGCTACTGGCCTCCCGCCGGGGTGGGCTTGCTGCCGGGTTGCACAACCGTCACCTTTTCGCCGTCGATCAGCGAGTCGGGAGGGTCCTGGACGATCTGGTCGCCGGGTTCGAGGCCGCTGACGATCTCGACCGTGGCGCCATCGTCTTCGCCAATGACCACGCGCACCAGATGCGCCGTGTCTCCCTTCACCACCGTGGCCAGCTCCATGCCGTCGCGGCGGAAGATCAGAGCCGCCGTGGGCACGATAAAGGAGGGACCGGCGGTGGGCGTCTTGAAGTGAACCTGGGCGAGGGAGCCGGGCAGCAGCTCGCCGGAACGGTTATCGAGATCGACCTCGGCCAGCAAGGTGCGGCTGGCGGGATCGATGGCGTCGGCGGTGCGCACCAGCGTTCCCACATAGGTTTTCCCCGGATGCTCGGGAAAGGCGAGATCGATCTTCATGCCGCGCTTGAGCGTCCCGGCGTAGAGCTGCGGGACATCCACATAAATGCGCAGAGTTGCGATCGCCTGCATGTGAAAGAGCTCGGCGCCCGAACCCTGGCTGATCAACTGGCCGGTGTCGACCGCGCGCGCGGTGACCACGCCGTCAAACGGCGCATAGACCTCTTCGAAGGATTGCAGTTCGCGCAGGCGCTGCAGGTTGGCTTCAGCAGACTTGACGGTAGAGGCGGTGACGGCAGCCTGCGTGGTGAAGGTGTCAGTGTCGATCTGCGATACGGCGTCGGATTTGACGAGCCCCGAATAGCGGTCGGCCTGCACCTTGGCGTTGCCGGCGCTGGTTTGCGCGGTGACCAGGTCCGACTCGGCCTGCGCCACCTGCTTATCGAGCTCGGGCGTGTCGATGGTGGCCAGAAGCGCGCCTTTCTTCACGTGTGCGCCGATGTCGTAGTACCAATGGACGAGGTAGCCGTCGCTGCGCGCGTAAATGGGCGCGTCGGTATAGGCGGTGACGTTGCCGGGCAGCACAAAGGTGTCCACGGGCGCGCCGGGGTGCGCCGGAGCCACGGAGACCGTGGGCGCGGCCAGTTCGTTGGTGCGCGCAGCCAGAACTGTGTGGGCATGCATGCGCTTAAGAATGCCCGCTGCCGCGAGCACAACCAGGATCACGAGGACCACGGCCGCGCCCGCAAGAAGCTTGCGCGGCGAGACGGGCCTGTCTCCCGGCGCGGCCTCGTAGCCTTCGGCTTCGGTTTGAGGATTCGAGTTGGGTTGATGCTTCATAGGCAACTACTCCGGTGTCTCGTCGAATTCATCGAATCGTTGGCCGGCGGAAGCGCCATGCACCTTGCGCCTGCGCTCGATGCGGCCGTGAATAAATGAAAAGAATGCGGGAACAAAGAAGAGCGTGGCCACGGTGGCCACCAGCAGGCCGCCGATCACCGCGCGGCCCAGCGGCGCATTCTGCTCGCCGCCTTCGCCCAGGCCAAGAGACATGGGAACCATGCCGATGATCATGGCCAGAGCGGTCATCAGCACCGGGCGCAGGCGGACGAAGCCGGCACTCAGCGCGGCCTGCCGCGCGTCGCCCACCAGCACTTCCAGCTCTTCGCGCGCAAAACTCACCACCAGGATGGAGTTGGCCGTGGCCACGCCCATGCACATGATGGCGCCTGTCAACGCCGGCACGCTGAGCCGCGTATTGGTGAGAAAGAGAAACCAGACGATCCCGGCCAGCGCCGCCGGCAGCGCGGAGATGATCAGAAACGGATCCAGCCACGACTGGAAGTTGACCACGATGAGCAGGTAAACCAGCACGATCGACAAGGCCAGGCCGCTCAGCAAGCCGACGTAGGAGCGATACATGGTCTCGCTCTGTCCGCGGAAGATGAAATGCGAGCCGCGCGGCAGATCCTTTTCATGGCTGGCGACGATGCGTTCCATGGCGCGCGTGACGGTGCCAAGGTCGGCGCCTTCCACATTGGTGTAAATGTCGATGACGGGCTGCACGTTGTAATGGCTGATAAGGCCCTGCTCGGCGCCGGGCACAACCGAAGCCAGATTGCCGAGCACCTGCACGGGCGCGGGAGCTCCGGGTGCGGCCGTGGACGCTGCTCCCGGCGCCGGCGATGCATTGGAACCGGGAGCTCCCGTGGAGGGCGGCGCGCCGGTGGCGCGGATTGTGCCGCTGCCGGTAATGGGCAGGCTTTGGAGTTCGGCTATTGTGTCCATGCGGTACTGCGGCGACTGGATGGCGATGTTGTACGTCACGCCGTTGCGCGGATCGAGATAGAAGTTGGGGCTGGTCTGGAAGCTGCCGCTCAAGGCCACCAGCAGGCTCTGGGCCACGTTCTGCTCTGTCAGCCCGGTGGATGCGGCGCGGGTACGGTCCACGTTCACGGTCAGATTCGGATAGTTGAAGGGCTGCTGGATGCGCGCGTCGGCGGCGCCGGGCACGTAGCGCACCTCGTTCAACATGCGCTCGGCCAGTGCGCGATCAGCGTAAAGATTGGGCCCGACGATCTGAATGTCGATGGGCGCGGCCAGTCCGAAGTTGAGGATTTGCGTCACGATGTCGACGGGCACGGCGTAAAACGTCACGCCGGGATATTCGCGGGCGAGCACGCCGCGCAGGCGCTCCACGTATGCCGCGGTGGCATGATGATGCGGCGCCAACTGCACCTGGATGTCGGCGTCGGAGGGGCCGACCGGCGCCGAAGTCGAATAGGAGAGATTCAGCGAGGAGTAGGGCAGGCCGATGTTGTCGAGAATGGTGTTCACTTCGCCGGGCGGAATCACCTGGCGGATGGTCTGTTCCACGTGATCGCAAAGCGCGGCTGTCTCTTCGATGCGCGTGCCGGTGTGGGCGCGCACGTGAATCGTGAACTGACCCGAATCAACCGACGGGAAGAAGTCCTGCCCCAGCGATGGGATGAGCCCAAGCGAGGCCAGGGCGAAGGCAAGAAACACGATGAGGAAGACGCCCGCGTGATCGATCGAGAAGGTGAGCAGGCCCAGGTAGGCGTGGCGGAAGCGCTCGAAGCCGGTTTCGAAGGCGGCCTGGAAGCGCGTGAATGGATTTCTGCTGGCGCGCTTCTTCGCGTCTGCCGCGTCGTCGTGCTCATGCAGCAGATACTTGGCCATGGTGGGCACGAGGGTGCGCGAGAGGAAGTAGCTGGCGAGCATGGCGAAGACCACCGCCTCGGCCATGGGCACAAACAGGTAGCGCGCCACTCCGCTGAGGAAAAACATGGGCACGAAGACGATGCAGATGGCGAGCGTGGAAACCAGCGCCGGGGTGGCAATCTGCGCCGAGCCTTCCAGAATGGCCTGCTCCAGCTCCCGGCCTGTCTCCAAATAACGGTTGATATTCTCGATGGCGACGGTGGCGTCGTCGACCAGAATGCCCACCGCCAGCGCCATGCCGCCCAGGGTCATGATGTTGATGGTCTGGTGCAGCGCGTAAAGCACGATCAGCGAGCACAGAATGGAGAGTGGAATCGAGACCGCGATGATGAGCGTGGAGCGCCAACTGCCCAGGAAAACCAGGATCATGATGGCCGTGAGGCAGGCCGCGATGATGCACTCGCGGACCACGCCGCTGATGGCGCCGCGCACAAAGATGGATTGATCGGAGAGAGCGGCAATCTTGAGTTGCGGAGGCACCTGGCCCTTGAGACTGGGGCTGGCAAGGATGTCGCGCACGCTCTTGATGATGTCAAGGGTCGAAGTCGACCCGGTCTTCATGACGTTCATCATGATCGCCCGGCGTCCATCCACGCGCACGATGTTGGTCTGCGGCGGATTGCCGTCGCGCACGTGCGCCACGTCGCGGATATATACGATAGCGCCGTTGACGGTTTTGACCGGCATGTTGTTCAGCGCGTCCAGCAGCGAGGGCGCGGAGTTGGTCTCCACCTGGTACTCAAAACGGTCGAGCTTGATGGTCCCGGAAGGCGCAACCACGTTCTCGGCGGTGATGGCATTGACCACGTCCGCCGGCGAAAGGCCGCGCGCCTCGAGCGCGTTCAGATCGAGATCCACCTGGATCTGGCGCTGTTTTCCGCCAAAGGGGAAGGGGATTTGCGCTCCCTCGACGGTCGCCAATTGCAGGCGGATGGTGTTGGTGGCGATGTCGTTCAGTTGCTGCTCGTTCAGGCCCGGCCCGGAAACCCCGATCTGCAGCACCGGCACGCTCGAGGCGTTGTACTGAATGATGAACGGAGGAAAGGTGCCGGGCGGCAGGGATCGCAATTGCACCTGGCTGATGGCCGAGATCTCCGCCACGGCCTGGGCGATATTCACGTTGGGATGGAAGAAGACTTTGATGAGCCCCACGCCCACCAGCGATTGCGATTCGATGTGGTCGATGTCGTTGACCGTTGTGGTCATGCCCCGCTCGGAGTTGGTCACGATGCGGTTGGCGATCTGGTCCGCCGACAGGCCGGAGTAGTTCCACACCACCGTCACCACCGGGATGTCGATGTTGGGAAAGATGTCCACCGGCATCGATCTGATGCTGAAGACGCCAAGGATCAATATCAGCAGCGCAAAGACGGCAAAGGTGTAAGGCCGCCTCAGTGCAAGCCGGACAATCCACATCATAGGGCTAGTTTTCGCTCCTCGGCCGGCGTACCGACGGTGTCAAATCCCGCAACCGGACTGCATGTGAGCCTGACTCTTTCCAGGTTAGATGCAGTTTTCGCGCGGTACGCACCGGCTCCCCGGGTTCCGGGCCGGATCGCACACCAGCACAGCCCGGCCAACGTTCCATGTGAATGGAATGATGGTAACTGAAAGCATCATACGATGATGGCGCTTCCCGGCAAACCCGCCGGGGACCTCGTTCCCACATTGAGATGGCCCGGCCGGCGAAAGGATTCGGCTCTCCCTGGGCTCTGGCGGCGCGTCTAAGGGGACATATTGCCAGGGACCGAGGGGCCCAGCCGCCGCAACCCGTCTGAGTCCAGTAGACTGGGATATGGATTCCAACAAGGGTTCAACCCTGTTTCCGGCGGCTGGCGCGGCAGGGATTCTGTGGGAAGAGGACGGTTCGAGCGCCGCAAGCCAACCCGGAAAGCATGCACCTCCGCGGCCAGGACCTGTCGCCGGGGATCTCGGAGTTTGGGCGGGGTGGCCGCAGTCTTGTAGAATCGATCTTTCCTTGATGTAAGACCAGATTTTCAGCGATGAGGGTGTGCAAATTCTTCCTGTGAAGCAGAACTATGGTACGAAAGAGTATTTGTGCTCGCCGCAGGGCTCAAACCCGGTGAAGATCCAGCACACTTCCATTTCGCGCGCCGGCGCTTTTCGGCGGCGCGTGGCGCGCCTTGCCGTGCTTCTGGTTTTGGTTTCCGCGGCCTGCGCGGCGCTGGCCCAGACATCGGACACTATCGACCAGATCAGGGTCATCGGCAACCGGCGCATTCCCAAGGAGACCATCCTGGCCCGGATGTTCACCCATCCCGGCGATACCTACGATCCCATCTCCATCGAGCGCGACTTCCATTCGCTCTGGAACACGGAGTATTTCGAGGACCTGCGCATTGAGCGCGAGGACACCGAGAAAGGCGTCATCCTGAACGTCTTTGTCCGCGAGAAACCCTCGATCCGCGAGATCAATTACAAGGGCCTTTACGTGGTTTCGGTCTCCGATGTGCTCGACCGCTTCAAGAAGGAGAAGGTCGGCCTCTCGGTGGAGAGCCAGTACGACCCCACGAAGATCACGCACGCCGAGACCGTGATCAAGGAGATGCTCGCCGAGCACGGCCACCAGTTTGCCACCATCAAGACCGACGTCAAGACCATTCCGCCGGCCTCGGTGCAGGTGAACTTCAACATCAAGGAAGGCCCGGTGGTGAAGGTGGGCAAGATCGAATTCGTGGGCAACCGGCACTTGAACGGGCTCTACCTGCGCCGATCCATGAAGAACCTGAAGCCCATCGGCATCCCCTACTCCATCGTCTTTGAGGACCTCTTCGCCCAGACCTACGACGCCTCCAAGCTCGAGGAAGATACCGAGCGCGTGCGCCAGGCCTACCGCGACAAGGGCTACGCCAATGCCGCCGTCGAGGAGCCGAAGACGCAGATCCGCGACGAAGGCGGATTGAACTTTCTCACCTTCCGGCCGCGCAAGGGCAAGCGCATCGACATTCAGTTGACCATCGAGGAAGGCGGCCGCTACCGGCTGGGCGCCATCACCTTTACCGGCAACAAGCAGTTCAACAACCTCAGGGCCATGCGGGCTCAGTTTCCCATCAAGGATGGCGACTGGTTTAACGCCACGGAGATCAGCAAAGGACTCGACAACCTGAAGAAGGCCTACGGCAGCCTGGGCTACATCAACTTCGGCGCCGTGCCCAAGCTGGCGACCGACGAGCAGAAGAAAACCGTGTCGCTGAATATCGATATCGACGAGGGCAAGGAGTTCTTCGTCTCGCGCATCGAGTTCCAGGGCAACAGCATTACGCGCGACCGCGTCATCCGCCGCGAGCTGATGCTCGACGAGGGTTCGGTCTACAACTCGCAGCTCTGGGAGTTCAGCCTGCTGCGCCTGAACCAGATGGAATACTTCGATCCGCTCAAGGTCGATCAGGACTCCGAGGCCCATCAGGATCCCGATGCCGGCACTGTCGATCTGCTCCTCAAGGTGAAGGAGAAAGGCAAGAACTCGATCGGCTTGAATGGGGGCATCAGCGGCTACAACGGCGCTTTCCTCGGCCTCAACTACCAGACCAACAACTTCCTGGGATTGGGCGAGACCCTGAGCCTGCAGGCCAATCTGGGCTCGATAAGCCGCAGCTTCCTCTTTGGGTTTACGCAGCCCTATTTCAAAAACCGCCCCATCAACGTGGGCTTCCAGGTCTTCAACAACAAGCAGGATTACAACGCCGCCAAGAATTACCAGGCCACCTCCGGCGCATCGGTCAACCTGTCCGCCGCGCAGCAATCGCTCACGCAGAACTACAACGTCGGGTCCGACGGCGTCAACTTCTCCGTGAGCTACCCGCTGAAGCGGCACGCCTTCCAGCGCGTGGGCGTCACCTATTCGCTCACCAAGTCTACGATTACGGCCTTCAGCACCGCGTCGGCGACCTTCTTCCAATCCATTGCATTCCGCTCCGGGGTGCAGGGATCGAACCCGCTGGCCGGCATTATCAACAGCTCAGTCAGCCTCAGCTACTCCTACAACACGGTCTCGAACCCGATCCGCCCGCACGACGGCAAGGAGTACACGGCATACCTGCAGTTTGCCGGCCTGTGGGGCAACGTGCGGTATGTCAATTCGGCGGTTGCCTATAAGCGCTTCATCCCCATGCACTACCTGATCCCCACCAACGGGGGGCGCAATGTGCTGGGCGTGCGTGCGCAGTTGAGCTTCATTCACGGCGTCTCCGGCGCTGTGGCGCCGCCCAACAACCGCATGTACGCCGGCGGCGAGATGGATCTACGCGGCTTCGACATGCGCAGTGCCACACCTTACGGCTACGTGCCCACGCGCGTCAATTTCCAGCTCACCAATCCCGACGGCAGCTGCGTGCCGCGCGACATCAACAACCCGCAGGACAACCAGTGCATTCAGGTGCCGCTGCCGGTTTACGGCGTTGCCTCCATCGGCGGCGACACCAGCTTCACGAGCAATGTCGAATACCGCATTCCGGTCATTGGGCCCTTCACCTTCGCGTTCTTCGACGACTTCGGCATCGATACGGCGCTCAGCCACGGGCAGTTGCAGCAAAGTCCCGAGGGCTTTGCCGCGCTGGCCGCGCCGCTTTACGGCTGCCCGGTCTTCAACAACGGCGCCTGCCAGGGCGGTATTCCGGGATCCGACGTCGGATTCAAGAAGGATATCCATCCGGTCCTCGGCACCAACTTTGTTCCCCGCATGTCGACGGGCGCGGAGCTCTCGGTGCTGATGCCCGTCATCAACGCGCCGTTCCGGCTCTTCTACGCCTATAACCCGCTGCGCCTTTATGAGCGCCCCTACTGCCCCAGCGGGCTCACCGGTGGGAAAGCCGACCAGTTGAGTTGCAACGCCAACCTGATTACGCAATCCCTGTTTCCCAACACCAATGCCGGCCTTTACACCTATCAGGAGGCTATCGAGTCCTACGGGCAGCAGCAAGTCTTTCGCGAGCCGCGCAAGACCTTCCGGCTGACGATCTCCACGACCTTCTGAGAAACAGGTTTCAGGTGCCAGGTTTCAGCCAAAGGGCCGCTCTTCACGAGCGGCCCTTTCCATTACCAGTGGAACAATCCTGGCAGAAAAGCGCCGCAAGCCGCTTGACTCCCCCGAACGCGCCGCGCCAAACTGGCGTGGATGCAAACCCTTGGACTTTCTGGTGAGAGCAAGCGCTCCGATGGCCGCCTGAAGAGCATCTTCTGGCCCACGGTCGAAAACGCCTGGGACGTAAATTACCTGGGCCAGCAGGGCTTTTGGATCTGCGTGATCGTCGGCGGATATCTGGCGCTGGTCGGCCTATTCTCCGGCAATCCCCTTCTGCTGGTCGCCTATCTGGCCATGGCGCTGGTCTTCCTGATGGGCGGCATCGGCGTTCGCGAGGCCAGCTGGCCGGCGGCGGCCATGGCCTTCGCCATCTTCTCGAGCGACATCCTCTACACCCTGGCCGTGGGCCGTCTTCCCGGAATCGTCTCCATCCTTTTCGCCGGCATCCTGCTGTCGAACGTGCGCGCGGCCTTTCTGGCCTCGGAGTGGAGGCCCGCCCGGGAAGATGAGGACCGGCCTGCGCGCTTTAACGAAACCTTCTGGGACAAGCTTGTCGACCAGTGGCCGGCCAAGGCCTGGCCGGTTCTCGAAGTTCCGTTCTTCGCCCTGGCGGCGCTGCTGCTCCTGCTGAGCCTGGCAGGCGTAGGAACCGCGCTTTGGCACCGCCTGAGTGCGCTCTCAGGGCCGTTGCATCCGTGAAAATCGGCGGCTTTGCCGAGGGCCGCGGGCGATTCCACCTTCGCTGCGCTCAACGGCGCGAGCACGGCCCGCGACTCATCTTTGTGCATCTTGGGAAATGGTGGCCAGGGACGGGATTGAACCGCCGACGCCGGCCTTTTCAGGGCCGCGCTCTACCACTGAGCTACCTGGCCTCAGTTGAGACAAGAAGTTGATCGAATCTGCGCAGACTCCGGCGCTGCCGGGTGGCATTGCCGGGTAAGGTGGGCATTTCCACTTGCCGTGCGCTCAATACAACCAGACTTAGTATACCAATCCGGAATGCGGTCGGCCAAACCCGCTCCCTCCGAACACAAGATGAGCCTGAAGGCGGGTCTCTTGGTCAGGCGCGGCGGGACTTGCGCGCTGGACTACACTGGAAAGCATTATGCGACGCCCCGTATGGTGTTTTGCTTGTTTTGGACTGGCTTTCGGAGTTGCGGCCTTCGGCCAGACGCCCGCACCGCAAGGACGAGGGATTTCCGCAACCAGGCAGGGAACCGAACTCCGCGCCGCGCGGACCTACGAGGCTGCTGTGCGGCAGGGTTCGCCCGCGCTGACGGCTTTTCTGGCCCAGTTTCCCAAGGGCGCCGATCTGCATGTGCATCTTTCGGGCGCCGTCTATGCGGAGACCTTTATCCGCGAAGCGGGCGAGGACGGCATCTGCGTGGACCCGGTGGCGCGGAGCTTTGCCAAACCGCCATGCACCGGGCGGCTGATTGCTGCAAAGGACCTCTCGGGCGACCTGAGCGGCGCCAGGCAAGTGTTCTACGACAGCATGATCGATGCGTTTTCGATGCGCAACTTCGTTCCAATGCCGGGATGGAGCGGGCACGACCAGTTCTTTGCCACCTTTGACCGCTTCGGCGGCCTCAAGGATCACTATGGCGAGTGGGTGGACGAGGTGGCGAGCCGTGCCGCGGCGCAAAATGAGCAGTACCTCGAACTGATGGTGACGCCGGCCTTCAGTGGCGCCGCCGGGATTGCGCACGAGATCGGCTGGAGTCAGGAGTTGGCCGGGGCCGACCCGAAGGCGTTTGCCGAGTTCCGCCAACGGCTGCTGGACAAGGGATTGCGCGACGAAGTAGCCGCGGATCGCGAAAAAGCGCAGGCGTCCGAGACGCAGAGGAAGCAGTTGGAGCACTGCGGAACCGCGCAGGCAGCGCCGGCCTGCCAGGTGGAAGTGCGGTATCTCTACCAGGTGCTGCGCGGCAATGCGCCGGAACAAGTGTTTGCGCAGACGCTGCTTGGCTTCGAGACCGTCCAAGCAAGCATGGCGGCCAAGGACGGCCTGTGGGTGGGCATCAATTTTGTGCAGCCCGAGGACGGATTCATTTCCATGCGCGACTGCACGCTGCAGATGAAAATGGTGGGTTATCTGCACACGGTGTATCCCGGCGTTCCCATCTCCCTGCACGCGGGCGAACTGGTGCTGGGCCTGGTTCCGCCTGAGGGACTGCGCTTTCATATCCGCCAGGCGGTGGAGCTGGCCCATGCGGCGCGCATCGGCCACGGCGTGGACGTGATGCACGAGGACGACGCCGCGGGACTGCTGAAGGAGATGGCCGCCGAGCACGTGATGGTCGAGATCAACCTGAGCTCGAACGAGGGGATTCTTGGCGTGAAGGGCGCGGAGCATCCCTTCCCGATCTATCGCGCGGCGCATGTGCCCGTGGCGCTTTCGACCGACGACGAGGGCGTGAGCCGCATCGACCTGACGCACGAGTATGTTCGCGCGGCGCTCGATTACCACTTGAGTTACGCGGACCTGAAGCAACTGGCGCGGACGGGCATGGAGCACGGCTTCCTGCCCGGCGCGAGCCTGTGGGCCAGGCCGGACGACTTTGCCGCGCCGGCGGACGCCTGCAAAGGCCAGGCGCTGGGCGCGGCCAATCCGGCTGCGGCGTGCCAGGCGTTTTTGGGTGCAAGCGAAAAGGCCGCGGCCCAATGGGAGCTGGAACGGAGATTCCGAGACTTTGAGGCGAGGTTCTGATGGACAACGAGCGGATTCGCGAGATTTGCCTCAAGCTGCCGCACGCGAAGGAGACGCTGAACTGGGGCCACCACCTCGTCTACTGGGCCGGCGACCGCGACATTGGCGGAAAGATGTTTGCCATGACCGACCTGGACGGCACGGGGACCGGCGTGTTGTGGTTCCACTGCGGCGCGGAGCGGTTCCACGAGCTCGTGGAGCGCGAGGGAATCATCGCCTCGCCTTACCTGGCGAAAGTGCATTGGGTTACCGTGGAGCGCTGGGACGTGCTGCGGCCGCGGGAAATTGAAGACGAGTTGCGCCGGGCGCATGCGTTGATCTTCGAGAAACTCGCCCTACGGACCAAGACCGTGCTGGCGATGCCGGAGAAGGAACGCACGAAGGTGATTCGCGAGCGCAAGAAGACGCTGGCGGCGCGCGCGAAGAAGAAGAAGTAGCACGGATTGAACTTTGCGGCGCGCGTTTCCGTAAGAGCGAAGGAGCGCAGCCGATCAGGCATTGGCTCGCGAGGCGGTGAAACCATGGTCAAGTTTCTTCTGTTTTGCATTCTGCTTGTTTTGTGCTGGCCGCTGGCGCTGGCGGCCCTGGTGCTCTATCCGTTTGTTTGGCTGGTGCTGTTGCCGTTCCGCGTCGTGGGCATCGCCGTGGGCGGAGTGCTGGAGTTGGTCAAAGCGATCATCCTGCTGCCGGCGCGGATGCTGCGGGCAATTTGAAGATGGGGAATCTCAATTCCCTTCCTATAAAATACTGAAAATGATGGAGATCTCGATCTCTCCAAAGAAGACTCGACAGTGCGCATCTTATCGATCATAATGATCATATTGATTGAGATAAGCGAAGGATTGCCATGGTCACCGAAGTGAACGCCGTCAAGTTTCGCCAGAACCTGGGGGAGATGCTCCTCCAGGTGCAGTACCGCAACGACAGCATTGTGATCAACAAGGACGGCAAGCCGATTGCAGCCCTTGTCGACGCCGGTCTTTTTGCGCGGATCCGGCGCATGCGCGAACAGTTCGACGAACTGAGCGGCCGCATTGCCGCCGCCTATGCGAACGTGCCCGTCGAGCAGGGCACGGCTGAGATCGATGAAGCGGTATCGGCGGTGCGTCACGGCCGATGAGCAATCTGCGCGTCGTTCTCGATACGAATGTGCTTCTCTCCGGCCTTGCCTGCCCGACGAGCATTCCCGGACAGATTGTGGCTGCCTGGAAGATGGGCGCAGTGGATGTCGTTCTCTCGCGCTACATCCTCGACGAGGCGGCTCGGTCGTTGCCGCGGATGCCTCGCGTTCGCCTTTCGCAAGATGAGATCAGGAACCTGGTGGAGAGTCTCGTCTTCCTGGCGGAGATCGTCGAACCGTCTCTGGTCATCGAAGATGCTCTGCGCGACAAGGCCGACCTCCCGATTCTGGGGACATTCGTGGAGGCACAGGCCGATTATTTGGTCACCGGCGACAAAGATTTGCTGGCGCTCGCGGGAAAGTATCCGATTGTGACGCCGGCGGCGTTTTGGGAGCGGCATGGAGGGTAAGCGGTTCGCGCGGACCTCGCATTGCATTTTTTTGAAGTGCCTGCGGCGCCTTCACGTAGCGATAGCCTTTGAAATGCGTCAATCTATGCTGAGATACGTAAGAGGAGGGTTCATGCGCAAGGTTTTACCGGTTACCCTGGCTGTACTCTTTCTCGTGGCGCCTCGTGTGCCATCGGCCCAATCGCCCGACGAAGCAGCGCAGAAGAACGCGCTTGAAGCGCGGCAGGCTCTGGACTTGATGGTGACGGCGCTGGGCGGGCAGGCGTGGCTCGAGATGAAAAACCAGATGCGGCAGGGGCACGTTGCCGCGTTCTTCCAGGGCAGTCCCGACCCCGGAACCACCGAGACCTTCGAATTCCACCAGTGGCCCGATCGCGACCGCATCGAAGTGACCAAGCATCGTGACGTCGTGGAGTTGATTGTGGGCCGCGAGGGCTGGGAGGCGACCTACCGCGGCAAGAAGCCGCTCGACAAGGATATCGTGGACGACATTCTTCGCCGCCGCGATCACTCGATCGAGATGGCGGTGAAGGTCTGGATGAAGGATCCGAACACGATCCTGCTTTACGAGGGCCAGCGCATGGCCGAGCGGCGCCTGGCCGAACAGGTGACGATGATCTCGCCCCAGAACGAGGCCATCACCATCCTGATGGACGCGCAGACGCATCTGCCGCTCGCGCGCAGCTTCCAGTGGCGCGACCCCACCTATCACGACAAGAACACTGACACCGAGGAGTACGACGACTACCACGTCATCGACGGCTTCCCCACCCCGTTCACCATCACGCGGCTCAAGAACGGCGACATCGTTCGCCAGTACTTTGTGTCGCACGCGAGCTACAACCAGAACCTGCCCGCGGATTTCTGGGATCCGGACGCGGAGGCGCGCAAGGTGAAGCGGTAGCGGCAGGCGATCAGTTCGCGGTGGTCCCGCCGCAGAGTTTGACGGCCTGTTTCATCGTGATGGCGGCGCGGTTAGCGGTGGACATGTCCGGGAGGGTAATCTCGTTGTACCCGCCCGGCCAGAATGCGGTGAGCGCCGCCACGGGCGGAGTGGTCGAGTTGACGACGAGATTCGGCTGGCCGCTGGCCGCGTTCGATTCAGTGAGGTACTGGCTTAGCGATTCAACAGAAATACGCGTCACGCCGTGGAGCTGAAACCAGGAATCCGCGTCTGTGGAGGGCTGGGCCGAGCCGTTGAGCCACACCTTCCGGTGGTAAGAAACGCGGCATTGGACCGGGTCGGCGACGATGTTGCTGAATTGGACCTTTCTGGTTTGATGGAGATTGCTGCCGTCATTCCTGTTCTGGCCAAAAAGGGCAAAACTCACACTGGCGGCGCCGCTCAGCTCGCCCTGAAGGGTCCTCATCGTGTTTTGCAGCATGGTCGCATTGCCCGCAGTCCCTCCTGGGCTCGCCCCGGAGGGCTTCACAGTTCCTTGAGGACCCGGCGTCACCGGCGATGCCCCGCTCGGCCGGGCTGGGCCAGGGGTGCCCTGCACCGACGGTAGGACGGGTTGAGGCAAAGGTACCGGAGCTGGATGCGAACTGAAATGCACGCCAACAAAGACTGCAACCAGCAGCAGAGCCGCAACGGTCCCGGCGGCCCATGTCCATGCCCGCGAACTCCAGAAGTGGCGGGGGCCTGGCGCTGTTTCGCGCCCGCCAGCAACTTCGGGAGTTCCTCGCCCCGCGACATGACCGCTGCTTGCCGGTGGTCTTACTTCTTGCGGCGCCACGGACGGGGCGCCTGGCTCCGTGCGCGCCAGCAAGATTTTGATCGTCCCGGCGAGATTTTTGAGATGGGCATCGAGCGGCGGCTTCAGGGCGTCGAGCCAATGCACGTTTCCGATGAAGTACTCCAGCCCCTTGCCGGGAAGCACGTCCTCGATGCGCACCGGCAGCATGGCGACCCCATGATTGACGGCTCGTTCCACTTCTCTGCGAATCTGCGGCGAGGCATTCGCATTGGCCGTGAAGACCAGCACCATGATCCGGCACCCTTCAATGCCGTCGATAATGGCCTCGCTCCATTCCATGCTGGGGAGCACGTCCCGGGGAGCGATCCAGCACCGGATGCCCTCGCCCTCCAGCGCGGCGCAAACCGCGTCGGCCACTGTTTTGTCTTTCGCGGAATGGCTGATGAAAACGTCGTGCGCCATGCGTCTGTCCGATCTGTTGCGGGCAAGAGGGTACAGCTAGCGCTACTATAAACCAACTGACCCGATGGGCAGCGAAGAATGAATGCGGCGCCTCCCGCCTACTTCCCCGCCCCATTCAACTCGCCGTACGTGGGATACGGCGCAGCCTCGGCGCTGGTCGGCATCGCGTCCAGAATCTTCAACTCGTCCTGCACCTTCTTCCATTCGTCGGGATTCTGCCTGGTCACGATGGGCGCATCGGGATCGGCATAGTACGCTTCCACGTCGCTCTTGATGCCCGGCGGGATCGGCTGCGTGGGCGTGCGCGTCAGCCGGTCGAGCAGCTCGGCGTAGGTCGTGTCGGTAAGCGGATAGCCGCCCGGCTTTACCACCTCGCCCGTATCCAGGTCGCGATTCGGCAATGGATGTTTTTGGTCCGCCGGCCCCAGTGTCGCTGTGGACGTGGTCACCTTGAATGTCCGCATCCGGCGCGCCTCAACGGGCGTGAGGAGGGCCAGACGTTCATGGATGACGGAAGTGGCCGAAACCACGCTGTGCATGTAATCGGCCTCCGTGGCTGCGGTCGGTCCTTTCACGGCCACCATCGCCAGCGGGCCAACCTTGGGCAGAATCCACAGCACTCCGGCCAGCAGGTGCGTTCCCACTCCGGCCTTCTTTTTGTATGCGGCCCAGTCGTAGAGCTTGGCGGCCTCGGCGGACTGGTTCTCGATTTCGATGGCGTCGGGAGTGTCCGGCTCTACCGGCTCCTGCTTGCGGTGCAACAGCGTCACCGCGTAGGCCACGCGGGGAATAAACGTGCGCGTGGCAAACCGGTAGGCCTTTATATTGAACTTCTGGCCTTTGCGCACGTCGAAATCCTCGGTTAGCCCATAGGTTTCATAAAACGCCAGCGCCAGTTGATGCACGGGAACCTGGATCCCGATGTGGCGCAAGTAGCCGAGCGGCGCCATGCGGTGATGCGCAATCTGGTCGATATCGAAGGCAAACTCGGTGCGCACGTGCTGGTGCCGTCCTTCGGCGTAGTTCACGCTCTGCCCATAGCGCTTTGCCAGATTCGGAAACTCCAGAGCCACGGCGCGATTGGTCGCCTGCGCGTGGCCGAAGGAATCTCCGACGTAGTGCGTGAGCGCGCCCACGGCAAAGGCGAGCTCGTTGGCGTTGTGCGCATTGCGAAACAGCGCCAGAACGAAGTCGCCGCTGCGCACGTAGTGCGTGAGGTCCGAAAAGAACGCGTCGCCGAACGGGTAATAGCCGATGTCCTGGATCACGCATCCGCCGTAGGCATAGGCGCGCGCCTCGTCCAGCTCTTGCGGGGTCAGGTTGGGATAGCTGCTCTTGAGCAGCGGCACGATCGAGTCCTCCCAGGTGAGGTCGATCAGTTGCTCATGCGTCAGCAGCGAATACGCGCTGGCCTGCCGAGACCAGCTCCCCGGCAAAAGCAGGAGGATCAGTGCAACAGCGCGAAGGCAGTACGAGCGTATCGTCATAAAGCCGAACGAAAACCCGCCAGAGATGGAATCGCGAGGAAGTGCCGCAAGTTCGCTTCTATTCTATGCGCACTTTACTCTGGAGCCGATGCTTTCTCGGTCCCTTCGCCCCGCAGTCCCGTAGTCCCGTAGTCCCGTAGTCCGTGGTCCCCAGTCCCTTAGTCCCTGCTTTCCAGCATTCGGTCCAGCGCCACTTTCGCCCAGTGCTTCACATCGGGTTTCACCTCGATGCGGTTCACCACGCGCCCCTCGACGAGATTTTCGAGCACCCACGCCAGGTGCTGCGGGCTGATGCGATACATCGTGGTGCACAGGCAGCCGGCATCGTCGAGCGAGACGATCTTTTTGCCCTCGGGCGCAAAGCGTTTGGCCAGCCGGTTGACCAGGTGAATTTCTGTTCCGATAGCAAAGATCGCTCCCGCGGGCGCCTGCTCCACGCGCGCGATCAACTGCTCGGTCGAGCCCAGCGCGTCGGCCTTCTGGCACACCTCGTAGCGGCACTCGGGATGCACAATCACTTCGATGCCGGGATACTTCGCGCGCGCCTGATCGACATGCGACGGAAGAAAGCGCTGATGCACGGCGCAGTGACCCTTCCACAGCAGCATGCGGCTGGCGGCGAGCTGCTCCTTCGATTGCCCGCCCCAGAACGAGCCGATCTGCACGGCCCATGGATCCCATACGACCATCTCGTCCAAAGGCAGACCCATGGAATGGCCTGTGTTGCGGCCCAAGTGCTGATCGGGCAAAAACAAGATTCGCTTGCCGCGCGCAAACGCCCACTCCAGTGCCTTGCGCGCGCTCGACGAGGTGCACACCAAACCGCCGCGCTCGCCGCAGAAGGCCTTGATCGCCGCGGTCGAGTTGATGTAGGTCACGGGAATCGTCTCAGCCGCGAGTCCCGCGCGCTCCAGCGCATCCCAGCAATCCTCGACCTGGGAGATCTCCGCCATATCGGCCATCGAGCAGCCGGCGTTCAGGTCGGGCAGAATCACCTGCTGGCCGTTTTGGGCGAGAATGTCCGCGCTCTCCGCCATAAAATGCACGCCGCAAAACACGATGTATTGGGCGCCGGTGGCCGCGGCCGTCTTCGAGAGCTTGTAGCTGTCGCCGGTGAAGTCGGCAAAGCGCACCACCTCGTCGCGCTGGTAGTGGTGGCCCAGAATCACCGCCGTCGCGCCCAGCTTGGCGCGCGCCGCGGCAATGCGCCCGTCGAGCAAGTTGCCGGGCGATTGGTCGGGCAGCGCCAGATAGTTTTCCAGAGAACAGGCCGCATTTGCCTCCGCGGAGGCAGCAGTTGCTCCGTCAAGAACCAGGGTCACAATACTCCGCCTTCAGTCCGCCCAAATACGAGATTCGGCGGACGGGGATGTTGAAAGCTTCCCAGTGCTGAGTCCGAAGTTCGCAGCGGCAACACGTTGTCATCCTGAGCGAAGTCCGCCGCGGCGGACAGAGCCGAAGGATCTGCGGTTGCCTTTCAACCCACCTCGGATTCACCACACGTGCTGGCTGCAGTGAATGCGCCTCTTCCTGACCCAGATCTCGTCCAAAACCAGAAAAAGACCATCCACGGGGTTGTTGCAGCCCGTTTTCTATTGTGATGCGCCAGAAACCCGGCGGTTGCAGTTGCGCCGCCGGCCGGCGCCGTCCCAACTGACATTATTGTAACGCTGCCTTAACAACGGCCGAATACGGCTGGAATGACAATCTTTGCCATTTTCTGCCAAAATGGGCTACTCTGAAAGAGATCAACACGAGGAGCACCCGCTATGCCCACCATGAACATCTCGCTGCCTGAGAATCTGAAGGAGTTTGTCGAATCGCAGGTGCAGTCGGGCGATTACTCGAGCGTCTCTGAGTTCATGCGCGACCTGGTGCGGCGCGAACAGAAGGAGCGCATGCGTGAACAACTCGAGCAGCGGCTCCTTGAAGGCCTGAACTCAGGCGACGGCATCGAGTCGACGCCGGAGATGTGGCGGGATCTCCACCAAGAAGTGCGAGAATTGGCGCGGAAGGTGAAACGGCAGAGCCGATAGTTCGCGATCGTCTTTCACAAACAGTGGAATCGTGCCGAACGGGCGGAATGGTGCCTGGCCGAAACCGAGCCTATGATCGAATCAACGATCTATGCGAAAGGTAAGTTTTCGCCCTCACGCTCGGAACGACATTCGAGACACAGCCGCCTGCTCGTTCGTGGAAGCAAGTGAAGCTGTTGCGTTGCGCTTCGAAGAAGCCGTTCAGAATCTGGCCCACACGCTCGCCGGCATGCCTGGAATTGGAGCGCCGTGTTCTTTTCGCAACCCGGAGTTGCATGACCTGCGCCGTCTGACGGTTACGGGCTTCGAGAATTGGCTTCTCTTTTATCGCGTCACCGAGGACCGAATCGACGTAATCCGCGTATTGCACGGCGCACGAGACATCTCTGCCCTCTTCGAAGAGGACGCCCGCCGTTTGTGACCGCCAGTTGCCGCCAGTTATCATGATCCTTCATGGGAACTCCGCCAATTGCGATGGCCAACATCGGCATGGCCGACACGCTCATCCTTATGGTGCTGGCGCTGGTGGTCTTCGGCCCCCGCCGTCTGCCGCAGATCGGCCGCCAGATCGGCAAGCTGATGTACGAGTTCCGCAAGGCCTCGAACGACTTCAAGTTCCAGATGGAAGAGGAGTTACGCCAGGCAGAGGAGGCCGACCGCCGCAAGAAGGAAGAGGCGGCGCGGCAAACAGCTTTGGCCGCGGACCCGCCGGCTGCGCAATCGGGGCAGCCCGCCGAATCCGCCGCGGACAACGCACCCTCAAATCCCGACTCACCCTCCTCGTCCCCGGAATCGCCCGCCCCAAGCCCTTATCCCGGCGAATCGACCTACCCCGGCATCGCCGCCAACAGCACGCCGCCTGAAGACCTGACGGCAGCCGCCGTCGAGGCCGCGCGTCTGCGCATTCAGCCGCCGTCCACCGGCGAAGTCGTGGCCGCGGAACGGCCGGGCGCGGTTGCGGAACAAGCTGAGCTCTTCGATTCGCCCGCCGCTCCTGCGCAGCCGCCCGCGCCTGCCGCTGAAGCCGCCGCGAGCGAGAACGTGAGCGGCGCTAATGAAGCCGAACGATCGGAGCCGGCTACTCACCATGGTTGATCCCGAGCAAGCCATCGAGAAAGCCCGTAAGGCCGTCACCGAGCGCGCCGAGCTGCCCGGCATGAGCCTCATGGAGCATCTCGAAGAGCTGCGCAAGCGCATCGTGCACTCGGCCATCTATCTCGCCATCGGCTTCATCGTCGCGTACGCCTTCCACGAGCGCCTCTACGGCTTTGTCCAGGCTCCGCTCAACAAGCTCGGCATCAAACTCAACTACACCCATCCCATGGATCCGCTCAACCTCTATTTGCAGGTGGCGCTCATCGGCGGAGCCATTCTCGCCTCGCCCTTCATCCTCTATCAGGTGTGGCTCTTCATCGCGCCCGCCCTCTATCAGAAAGAGAAGCGCTTCGTCATTCCCTTCATGGCGGCCACCGTGGGCCTTTTCCTCATCGGCGCCTGCTTCGGCTACTTCTTCGTTCTGCCCGGCGCGCTCAAAATCCTGATTCTCGGCTTTGGCAGCCACTTCAACCCCATGGTCACGATCGAGGAGTACACCGGATTCTTTCTCTCGATCATTCTGGGCCTCGGCGTCAGCTTCGAGCTGCCCATCCTCATCTTTTTCCTGGCTCTGTTCGGGATCGTCAGCCCGCGATTCCTGTGGAAGAACATCCGCTACGCGATTCTCGCGGTCTTCATCGTGGCTGCCATCATCTGCCCCAGTCCCGACCCTTGGACGATGTGCATCTACGCGCTGCCCATGCTGGCCCTTTATCTGGTCGGCATCGGCGTAGCCTGGTGGGTGCACCCCGACCGCAAGAAGAAAAAGGAGGCCGCCGGATGATGTTCTCCTGGTTTTGGACGAGAGCTGCGGCACGGGCCCAACGTGTGACATCCGCACGAACTCTCCGTGCCCCATCCTTCGAGCGCTCTTTGCTCGAAGGGTGGGAGAGCACAAATCTCAGATTCCCACTCTCCACTCAGCACAACCCCCGGGTGCCGCAGATCTCGCTTTTGAGCAAGGAACCGGCTTTGGCAGGTGGAGTTGGGAAGGAACATGAGGTCCGGAGGGAGCCGGTATTCTTTAGACGCCCATGCAGGCGGCAAGTAGGCCGACTAGATCAT
>Ga0224557_1000733_pt1 | contig 35115 bp, 22 predicted proteins | sample 714S31014metaG_FD_180677 | JGI IMG/M metagenome (GOLD analysis project Ga0224557, IMG submission 180677) | Peat soil microbial communities from Stordalen Mire, Sweden - 717 S3 10-14 | ecosystem: Environmental > Terrestrial > Soil > Wetlands > Peat | place: Sweden: Norrbotten County, Stordalen... | reverse complement strand
GAGCAGAGCCGGGAGCAGGTCGCGCCCGTCGCGTAGTTTCGCGGTGCGGGCCTTCGGGTCTTCGTATGCTTTGAGGAACTTCTCCGCGTCGGCCTGGGTGCGTTCTTCCTTGCGCTTGTCCGCCTCCAACCCCTTGATGCGCCGCGCGCGCACGTCCGGGCGCTCCTTGTACTTGGCGAGCCGGATTGCTCCCTTGGCGCGGTCCTGCCAGTATTGGGCGGCTTTCCAGCACTCTACCGCCTTCCTCATGCCGTTCTCGATCTTCTCTGCGTCCTTGCGTGCGTGGCGTTCGGAGTGGTGGCCGACTAGAATAGGCTGGCCGAACGGGATACCGTCCGCGATAGCGTGAACGGCTTTGTGTGCGCGATCTGCATCCTGGGCGCGGCGTTCGCTCAAGTCCTCCAGCCTTTCGGCCTTCGCCTCGGCCCGCTCAACCAGAGTTGTGTCCTCGTCGCCGATCTCACCGGCCAACTCGACGCAAAGGTCTTCACGGGGCGGGGTCCACATAGGAGCCACAAAAAGCTCTTGTTTCGGTGCCCATTTGAAACCCGCTTCTTTGACCCGGTCATACATCTCTGAGTCAAGGCGGGTTGTGCTATAAAGCCGGAGTTTGTTGTCTTCTGGCGAGTACGTCGCGGTGATGTTGCTCATTGATCTTTCTCCTTTGCAGTTGCCTTTGAATGGCTTTGCTGTTGTTGTTCACACAACAACGCCTTGGCCCAGGCCCATGGCTGCGTGGGTAGCAAGTGCAAGGGGAGGGGAATCACCCAGGGCTTGCAATGAAGCGCAGCGAGAGTGGAAAGCCCCTTGGTCTGCACAAACGCAGCGCGGAAGACTGGGGAAACCCCTTGCGCGCGCGGGGAGCGGCGCTCCCAAGTCAGGGTCTTTGCTGTTGCGGTTGTCTTTGTTGATGTATTTGGTGCTGCCGGGTATGAGTTGGCGGTTCTGGGAAGTGTAGTGAATCCCTGCCGGCGCTGTCGGCGCGACGAAGGTACCCTGGTGGCTTCACTGAATTCAAAGCTCACTATCCGCAGCATCCGTCTGAAAAGTGATCGCGTCGGGCATGCCGCTCGTCATCTGGGAGGCACAATCACATAATTTCGTGAACGCATAACAGAGATACGGTTTGCGTACTCGGTTTTACGCGCCTATAGGTCACTGAGTAAACTCTCGTGAAGATGGAGCGGCTGTACAATAGATCAAATCAGACGCTACGTTCTCCGCTTCATCCGGCCTCATTCAAACATGGAGAGACCGACTTGGGCGTCGAGACGAGGAACGCTATGATCCGCAAAGTATGCATTCGCAATTACCGCCGGTTCCGGAAGTTCGACATAGAACTCCAGCCTGGAATAAACGTCCTCGTTGGGTGCAACGGGTCAGGAAAGTCCACGCTGATTGAGGCGATAGACCTCGCCTTGACCGGCCGCGTGCACGGCCGATTTTTGGCTCAAGGAGTATCGCCGTACCTGATCAATCTTGAGGCAACTCGCGACTACTTCCAGCAATTGCGCGAATCGGGTGCGTCGAATCCCCAACCACCGAAGATGATCATTGATGTCTTTCTCGACGATGAGGATGCCGAGATTTTGCGCGGTACCAACAATCTCGACAATGAGGACGCGTGCGGAGTACGCATCCAAGCGCAGTTATCTGGAGAGTTCCATACTGAGTACCAGAACTTCCTCAAGTCGCCAGGTTCGACAGTTTTGGCTCCGACCGAGTACTACAATGTCGAGTGGTTGGGGTTTTCCGGCAACCCTGTGAATGCACGAAGTGTTCCTACCAGTACCACGGTGATTGACCCTACGATGATTCGGCTTCAGGCGGGTGTCGATTATCATCTCCAGCAGATTCTTACCAGATGCCTTGACCCCAAGGAGCGCGTCGAACTCTCGCGGCAATACAGAGGCGTCCGCGAGGAGTTTAGCGAAAGGGAGTCGGTCAAAGCGATCAACAAAAGGTTGAGCGACGAGGACGGAACCCTAACCGACCGGAAGTTGAGCCTGGCGATTGACATCTCACAGCGCTACGCGTGGGAGAGCGGCTTGGCCGCCCACCTCGACGATCTACCGCTTCACTTAGCCGGCCAAGGTGATCAAAATGCCCTGAAGACTCTGCTGGCAATCGGCCAGAGGGCAGACGGCGCGGAGATCGTTCTCATTGAAGAGCCGGAAAATCACCTTTCCTTCTCATACCTGAGAAAACTAATCAAAAGCATTGAAGATCGGTGCGCGAGCAAGCAACTGATAGTCGCAACGCACAGCACATTCGTGCTCAACAAGCTTGGGCTCCAAAGTCTCTTGCTGCTTAGTGAGAACGGAGCAACTCGGATCGTGGACCTACCACCTGATACGGTCGACTACTTCAAGAAGCTCTCGGGCTTTGACACCCTGAGGCTGGTGCTATCGAAGGGTGCGATTCTTGTCGAGGGTCCCTCCGATGAGCTTGTAGTTCAACGTGGATACCTGGACGCGAAGGGCAGACTTCCAATCGATGATGGCATCGACGTCATCAGCGTTGGCTTATCTCACAAGAGGTTCCTCGAACTTGCAATTCGGCTGAAACGCCGAGTTTGGGTTGTGACGGACAACGATGGCAAGACCGTGCAGGAAAAGGAGGTCCAATTCGCTGAATACCTGCTTCACGATTGTGTATCGCTTCATACTGGCAAGGACCCGAAATTCAATACGCTTGAACCACAGATTGTCGAGGTCAATTCAGTAGCCACTCTGAATGAAGTGCTTGGAACGAGTTGTGGTTCAAAGGAGGAGCTGTGCAAGGTAATGCATGACGACAAGACGGCCGCTGCCTTGGCGATATTCACCTCGGAGAAGTCCATTAAGATGCCTGAGTATATCCAAGATGTTTTTAAAGGCTGACAATACGGTAATTCTCGCTGCAGCAGGTTCCCGAAAGACGGAGTCTATCGTTGAAGCTGCTCTGGCAGTCACGAGTGGCAGGGTACTCATAACTACCTTCACGAGTGAAAACCAACGGCAGATCGTGAACAGGATTGAACAAAAGGTCGGAGCATTACCGCCGCATATTTCAGTGTGTGGATGGTTCTCCCTCCTAATACAACAATGTTCAAAGCCATATCAGCGCGCGTTGACCACTGAGCCCTTAGTCATCAGCGGGCTTAATTTCAAAGGGAAGAGAAACCGGCATACACCTAAAAGCAGTATCCATTACTTTCTTGACGCGAATGGCGCAATGTATAGGGACGGCGTTTCTGATTTCGTCGTTCAGCTTAACAAGGCAACTCGCGGAGCAGTCGTCCGGCGCCTGGAGAGAGTCTATACGCATATTTTTATCGACGAGGTGCAGGATCTGGTCGGCTATGATCTTGATGTGTTGGACCTCCTAATTTCTTCAAGCATAAGACTCGTGATGGTCGGTGACCCGCGACAGCATACCTTCTCGACGAACATCGGACCACGGAACAAAAAATACCAAGGAATCGGCCTCGCAGATTGGTTTCAAAATCGCTCGGCAATCTGCACAATTGAACAGCGCAACTATAGCTATAGATCAAACCAAGCCATTTGCGATTTCGCGGACGCCATTTACCCAGATTTTCAGCGAACCGCTTCGATTGATGTTCCGCTAACTGGTCACGACGGCGTTTTCCAAGTGGAAGCCGGAAGTGTATCTGCCTACGTAGCCAAGCACGGACCTGTCACAGCCCTCCGCTATGATAAGGACGCCTGGACCGCGGACCTACGAGCTATGAACATCGGGGTTGCCAAGGGAAGCACATTCGACAGGGTCTTGATCTTCCCAACTGTGCCGATGCTCAAATACATTGAGGACGGAGAACACGCCGCGCTCAAATCCCCAGAGAAACTATACGTCGCCGTGACGCGCGCCAGATTCAGTGCGGCATTCGTCGTCCCAAAATTCTTGCCTCCAGCACAACTTTCGCTGTTCTCGGGCAGCGGTAACTCTCCGAGACTCATCCGCTCTTAACGCGAACGCAAACCACTCATTCAAAACCATTTGTTACTGGCCCGCTAAGTTAGAGGCAGCGGCTCAAGTAAACTGCGATCGATCAAACTCCTGAAATAGCCAGCGATTGTCAGAGCGATTGCACGGTCGCGAATGAGAACGCCGAGTTCAATATTTCGGTCCAAGGCAGCTTCAGTAAGGTTTGCAGAGGTTATAAACACCGCTTCTTCGTCGGCAACTACCGCCTTCGCATGTAGAACTCCACCGGGACCATCCTGGTCAAGCGCGCGCGGGTCGAAATAAACGTTTGGACGTGACGATCCGGGCCAGTCTGTCCTCCAGAAGTGGTTAGCGAACTTCCGCACCAACTGTTCTGAAGCAGTTGTGTCGCCTTTTTTGCGCTGGATGTTCAAGAGCAGCGTGACACGGAGCGCCGGCGTTGTCTCCATTCGCCGCGCCAAAACCTTGGCGATCACCCAAAAGCGGCCACTTATGATCACTTCAAAACCGGCCACTCTGAGGGGCTGAGACATACGCACTGACGGAGGCAATTAGCCTCTGTTGGCATGGGTAATGTCTTGAGCAGAGAGAAGCGGGAACAGGTGATCGCGCTGGGGCGTTTGGGCTGGTCCCTGCGGCGGATCGAGCAGGCGACGGGAGTTCGTCGCGAGACGGCGGGCGATTATCTTAGGTCGTCAGGGATCGTGGTGCGTTCGCCGGGAAGCTGGGGACCAAAATCCCTGGCAAAACCGGCCACTTTGGTGATCACCGGCTCGGACAGTTCAAAACCGGCCATGGAAGTGACCACCGGCTCCGGCGAACCAGCCAACAACTCAAACGCGGCCACTTCAGTGATCACCGGCTTTTTGCCTTCAGGGGCAGATCTGGCGCAGGACGGCCAGCGCACGGCCAACAGCAGTGAACCCTACCGCGAGATGATCGAGTTGGAGCTATCGCGGGGCCGCAACGCGATGTCCATCTTTCAGGATCTGGTTGATGGCCACGGGTTTACGGGCGGTTATCAGAGCGTACGTCGCTTCGTGCGGGGACTGCGCGGAGCCACATCGCCGGAAGCGCGAGTCATCATCGAGACGCGGCCTGGTGAGGAATGCCAAGTTGATTATGGCACCGGGCCGATGGTGCGCGATCCCGACAGCAGAAAGTATCGGCGCACGCGGCTGTTCGTGTTGACGCTGGGTTGCAGTCGCAAGTGTGTTCGTCTGCTGGTCTTCAAATCGAGTACGCGGGTGTGGGCCGAGCTGCACGAGAAGGCCTTTCGCCGGCTGGGCGGCTCAACGTTGGTTGTGGTGCTGGACAACCTGCGCGAAGGCGTGTTGTCTCCCGATATCTACGATCCGGGCCTGAGCCCCTTGTATCGCGACGTTCTGGCGCACTACGGTGTGACGGCGCTTCCTTGCAAGGTGCGCGATCCGGATCGAAAGGGAAAAGTTGAGAGCGGAGTCGGCTATACGCAGATGACGCCGCTGAAGGGTAAGAAGTTCGAGAGCCTGGAAGAAGCGCAGGCGTATCTGGACCACTGGGAAGAGCGCTGGGCCGACAAGCGCATCCACGGGCGGACCAAGCGGCAGGTGGCGGCGATGTTCGCCGAAGAGAAGCCCTTTCTGCAGGCGCTGCCGCTGGAGCCGTTTCGTTACTACCAGTACGGCGTGCGTACGGTGCATCTGGATGGCTGCGTCGAGGTTGAAGCGGCCTACTACGGAGCGCCGCCGGGCTGGATTGGACGCCAGGTCGACGTGCAATGGGATGCGATGTATGTGCGGCTGCTGGATTCGCGCACCGGCGAGTTGCTGCGCGAGCATCTGAGCGGCAAGCGTGGCGGGCACCGCATCCGCGATGAGGATCGCCCGCGCCGTACGCCGCCGCAGTTGCTGCAACTACTGGCGCGTGCGCACAAGGCCGGCCCCAGCATCGGCGCGGTCTGCGATGCCATCCATGCTCGCCAGGGCGAACTCGGAATCCGCCGCATCCAAGGCATGCTCTCGCTTACCAAAAAGTACGGCAACGCTACTTGCGATCAGGCCTGCACAGCGGCGCTGGAACTGGGCGTGAGCGAGTACCAATTCGTGCGCCGCTATCTGGAGCGTAGCCAGCAAGCCCCTCTGAGCCTGAAGCAAATCGACCCCCTCATCCGCGAACTGACCCAGTATCGCGACGTGATCCAACAACGAATCCAATTCGAGGAATCCAATCCATGAACCTGATCGAACTCAATCGTTCCCTGGTGCAACTGCGCCTGAGCGGCATGGCCGCGGTGATGGAAACCCGCTTGCATCAAGCACAAACCGAGACCATGGCGCCCATCGACCTGATCTCCACACTGGTCTCGGACGAACTCGCCTGTCGCAGCAAAAGACTGCTGGAGCGGCGCCACAAGCAAGCGCAGTTCCGCGACGCCAACAAACGCCTGGATAACTTCGACTTCCAGTTCAACGCCCGTATGAATCGCAATCTGGTCTTCGAGCTGGCTACGGCAGGCTGGGTCGGCCGGCGCGAAGATGCCTTGTTTCTCGGTCCACCTGGGAGCGGTAAGAGCCACTGCGCCCAGGCCATCGGGCACGCCGTCATCCAGCAGGGATACCGTGTGCTCTATCGCGAGGCCCACGCCCTGCTGGAAGAACTGGCCGACGCCACACTCGATGGCAAGCGCAAGGAGCATATGGAACTGCTGACCACTGTGCCGTTGCTCGTCATCGATGACTTAGGAATGCGAAAGCTGCCACTGACCGCCGCTGAGGAACTTCTGGAAATCATCATGCGCCGCTATGAACGCGCCAGCACACTTCTGACGTCCAATCGACCCGTAGACGACTGGGGCAAACTGCTGGGCGACAGCGCCGCTGTCACCGCCATGCTGGACCGCTTGCTGCATCACGGACACGTTCTCAAGTGCGGCCCACGCAGTTGGCGCACCAAAACCAACGGTCCGGGAGAATGCAAATGACAAGAGCAAAAGCAACGACAAAAGCAAAAGCGATATGGATGCCGGGCAAAGAACGCCCGGCGGCGTCGCGACTCGTGATCCAGAGGCCTCTCCCGGCGGAGCAAGTTCAACCTTAACACGCATCCAGAGGCCTTGAATATCAGGCTCGACCTCTGCAACTCAAACCACACCTTGCCCAAACACCCGGCGACAAGGTAAAACAATCATGTCTCAGGCCATCCAAAGTGGCCGGTTTTGAAGTGACCACAAGTGGCCGGTTTTAAGGTGATCACCGAGGCGATAATTTAGCTATTATGCAAAGAGATAAACTTCTAGTCGGGATCACCTTCGCAGGCTCAATACTGCTTTGGTGGCCGACGATTATGGCGATATCTCTCGTTACGCACTGGTGGCTCCCACTACCGTTGATCGTGCTGGGGAGCGGCTTAGCAACTGCCCTGTGTTCCCAAGGTTGGTGGCACTTTGCCTTGGCTTCGGGTGTTGGCACGTTTATCGGCATCTGCAGTGGTTATATGATCTGGCACCCGGCAGATGGAGTTGAGACAGCTTACTCGGGATTGTTGATCATCATGGCAACGCTTGCCGCGTTCATCTTGTCTTTACTAGCAAACTCAGCTATGCGAAAGTCAACGTTGTCTAACTTAAAGCTCAGGCATGCAGTCTGGATCGGTGTGGGATGCTGTTTTTTGGTTGGTCCGCTAGCTCTCGCAGTTGCACCACCACTTGTCGCATATAGATTAGCGGGTAATGATCGGGCGGCTGCACAGAGGCTTGAAGCATTAAACAATGCCGCTAAACAGCTACTGTCTGAAACTGGCGGTCCAGAACAGATCTGTGATGGTAAGGCCTTGCAACGGCATTATTCCGGGCCAATGTTTAGTGAAGAGGACTGGCGCTACATTACAGGCAACTACGTGAATCGAGACGGCTACGTCTTTACGGTCTATTGCAAGGAAAAGGGTGGATACGTCATCGAAGCATGGCCAGCAAGAGGAATAGTTGATGGCACCCACCATTTGTGTGCAGATGACGTACACAGAGTCGGTTGTGTCGTAGGTTCAGATGGTTCCAGACGCGTGTGCATACCCTGCAAAAAATAGGTTTCGCGCATGACCCATCCGCATATACAGGCGGGGGCCCATGTCTGGATTTTCAGACATGGGAGACCTCAACTCCCAACCGTCCCCGGTCAACAGCTTCTACATCAATCGAACGTTTACGGTGGGAGCGATTGGCCCGCTCTTGGTCACGAACGTCGACGTAACAAAGGTGCCGCAATGAAAGCGCAGATTCGCAATCAGGTCTCAACTTGGGCCGCTTGGTGCCTTGGCGCGGCAATGGTTTGTCTTGGGTCGAACCCGGCGAATGGTCAGGTACTTCCGTCCAGTCAGGGGACTTTTCCGGTTTGCACAGCGTTGCACCGAGTTGCACATGCGTTGATTATAAATGACTTACTTGTACTCTCCTTGCACCGGGACGCACCCAAAAGCATGATTTCTCAATCCGAACAGCCACCAAAACAGCCACCACTACCCCCCTTTGGTGTCATAGTTAAATGCAGCGGAACATGGTTCTTAAATAAGCTCTGGACCATTTGCGCGCGCTCCCTGGAGTTACTGAGCGAAGACTCCTACGTTGATTGCGCCGACCGCGAGCGAGTTGAGTGGACTGACGATTCGCCGCCTGCGTTCGACTGTACGCGGGTGATGATGCGCGGACCCGAGGGCGACGGCAACGAGTATTGGGGTGACAGCCGGTTGCTGAAGGCGTTGCTGCGACGAATTGCCCTTACGCAACAAGCGGACGGGCAGATGAAGGCGCATAGTTGCTCTGGGAGGTGGGACATTCACGCCATCATGAAGGATCGCTCCTGTGACTGGGTGATCCAGCTGCGCCAATACGTCGAGAGCTCGGGTGATGTTGCGTTAGTCAATGAACTGTGGCTCGCGCTCACGCGATTGATGGCATGGTTTATGAGCCGGCGGAGCGTCTCGGAACGGTTCAGGTTGCTTATCATGACGGTCGTCACTCCGTCGGGAATGCTAAGTCTCACGCCTCTTCCTATACACATCAGCGATCATCAGGCCTGTACTCAAGCTGCCTTCGACTATCGAATTTCTGAAAGACCTGCCCGGCTGTGATGCACGCATCTAGAACTGAATGGGGCGCCCTCAGGTTCCGAGACTGTCCGGGACTAAAATCCGCCAACATCGCAATCTCTTCTTCATTGGACGAGCTCCGATGCTAGTGGAGCCAAAACCATGGCGCCTTCATAAACCCGATTGGTCAGCATTCCCCGTTTGATGCCCTCCAGGCGCACGGTCTTCTTTTCTTCGGTCGTATTCACATACAGAGTGCGGCCATCTACTGAACGGGCGTAAACACCTTCTGGTGTGGAAGGGCCAGCTTGGATGCCCGCAAGGCGGAGGACTCGTTCTAGCACAGGACCGATGGTGGAATCGTTGGACTCGGTCGCCAGGTATAGGGCGTTGCCTTTACCGAATCTATTGATCGTGATTGCCGGGCTGTGATCCGGGATATCTGTGAAGCGGGCGAGCACCGTGGCCGTTGACGGCTCGAGCACCTCGTATCGGCGCGAGTTGGCAGAGATCGACTTGTCATCCAGATCGAATTTCAACACCGTCGAATCATAGAATGCATTTGTCTTCAGCCCAAAGACATCGCTCAGCCTGCCAGGCAGCGGAGTGTCGAACCATTGCCCATGCTCATCCACTTTGGCTGAGAATGCTGTCATCAGTACCGTCCCTCCGTTGCTTACGTATTGCCGTATTGCCGTTGCGCTCCCCAGATCCATCACGTATTCAGCCGGAACGACGACCAGTTTGTAGGGGGAAAGATTCTCATGCCCTACGTTGATGATGGCGGTATCGAGATTGGCGCGGAAGAACGGCTCAAAGGCGCCTTGCACCTGTTCCGTATACGAAGGTTTGAAGTATTGCAGCGTTGTATTGGAAGAACCATTGGGATGAGAGTCGATGAAGGAGTCGAATGAATAGGCAATGGCTATCTCTGGATGCGTAAACCGAGGGAATCCGGACTTGGCAAGCTGCTTGAATTCCGTCGCTATCCGAGCAAACTCATCCACTTTCCACGAAGGGGTTCCATCGTGATCCACCAGCCCGAAGAGCGCCTGTTCTTCTCCTCCTTGATGACTGTTGAAGGTCCAAGCGAGAATCCCTTGAGCTCCCATCATGAGCCCGAGGTATGCATACATGCGGCTTCGGCCCGGTGTTCCGTAAAAGCCGCCGCCGCCGGCGGTGAACTCGTTGAACCAAATGGGCGTGGGCAGTGCCCCTTTGGTCATCAGCGCGCCAAATGAACCGCTGATGGGGTCTCCGGGGTAAAAGCCTTCAGCCCCGTATGAGACGTAAGACCTGTACGTAGAAAGGTAGTCGAAGCCGCGCCGGCCAGCAGTGTCCCACAGGTTTGAAATGGATGGAACGTCGGGCATGTCTCGCTGACGGATTGCGTCGAGTTCGTTCAGACGAGCCACGGTCACATCCGACCAGAAGCGATGTAAGTCCAGGTAGCGCTCCGACGGTCCGGGGCCATCCGCGAGCGGCAGATCGACATCTTCAAAGCTGTTCAAGCGGCGTGACCATCTCTGCGTGGCCCATGCTCTGTTCAGTTCGTCAATGCTGCCATACTTCTTCGTGAGCCATGCAATGAAACGCTGCCGGTCGGCTTCGGAATACGACATAAAGCCGTTCCCGATCTCGTTGTCATAGCCGACGGCAATAACCGCGGGATGATTCGCATAGCGCTTCATCAGCGCGTCGGCCATAATCCCGACCTCGCGGACGTAGTCGGGGTCGCTGATGTTATCCATGTAACGCTCGGCAGGCGGGAGCCGCGTGCCGTTCTGCGCGACGATATCGACGCCCGGGTGTGCCCGATGCAGCCAGATGGGCGCGGGCAGACCGGGAATGTCAAGAATGACCAGGATGCCATTGGCCTGCATCTTGTCCATGATCTTGTCGAACCACTCAAAGGTGAACTTGCCCTGCGATGGCTCAAAGGAATCCCACGACAGGTCTCCCATGCGCACGACATTGAAGCCGGCGCGCTTCATGATGGCAATGTCCTGATCGATCTGCTCAGGTGAGCGGTCGATGGGCTGATAACACGTGCCCACAAAGAGCTGCCCTGGACCGGGCCAGTTGGGATGCACGGGTTTATCCTGAGCGACGCAGAATGCGCTTAGAGCCAGTCCGAAGACCAGAGAAAACGCAAGCTGCTTTAATGAGGCACCAAGGCATTGCCGATAACGCGACAACAGAATCCGCTTTCTCATGATGCCCATCTTCGCGTAAGGAAGCGCCTGCACATTGGATGTTTCGTCAAGACTCTCTAACCCTCCATGGCGCAATGACAGCCATGGAGGGCCTGTTAGGCTTTCTGCGGATTTAGTTGGCGGTTTCTGTAAAAGTGACCGAAGTTCCGCCAAGTGCGAACTGATCCTGTGCGGTGACAGTTACCGTTCCCTTGGCCGAAGGCAACGTCAAAGTGACCGAGGCAACACCCGAGGAGTTGGTTAATGCAATTACGCTGGTCCCGCTTGTGGTGCCGTTGGAGAGTGTACCGGCCGAGGTGGTAAACAGAATGCCCGCGCCACTGGCCGAGCCTCCTGACTGGCCGGGGGCCAACGTGATGGTGAGAGGTTGCGACAGAGCCGTTCCCACGCTGCCCGATTGATTGGTGCCCGACTGGGTAAGCGTAGCGGGAGGATTGCCGACAAGGATCCATCCGCCCTGGGTCTGGGTTGCTGTGCCGTCGCTGCCGGTGACAGTATAGTGGCAGAAACCGGGAGTGCTGCCTGCGTTCACGGTGATGGTTCCGGGCTGTGACGCAGCGATGGTGGCATTGGTCAGCGCGAGCGATACGACGGTACAGGCCGGTGCACCCTCGTAGGCGTCGAAGACCGCCGAGGTGAGCGTCACGTTCGCACTGCCGCTCGAGATCGCCGGATGAAGAGTGGCCGTCCCCGTGGCGGGAATCATCAGGTCGTCTGGATTTAGGTACCACTCCGATGCGGGTGTTGAGGCTTCGCTTCCGTTGATCACCAACAGGGTTATGCTGTAGGGCGTGAAGCTCTGCGTCGCGTTCCAAGCCGTCGAACTGGAAGCCGCTATGGAGCTTGAGGCCGTGGAGGACAGCGTGTACGCAACATAGGTGCTGGCGCTGAATCCGTTCAGGTTGAACGTGACCTCCGCTGCGTTGGCCGGATCCTTGTTCAGGACCATGATGGTCATTGTTGTGCCGGTTGTGTTGAGCGCGGCGTAGCTGGAAAAGAGATTCGAATTTCCGTTATTGCTGTCGGATACAGACACTGTGCCGAATCTGTCGTGCGAGCCGTCATAGTTGGTGTACATCTTCCAGGCCAAGTACTCGGCAGTGCCCGGCGACGGCCCGCCCCAGCGCGAGGCAAAGCTAAGTCCCTCGCGTCCAAAGACGCCCAAGGTGTCCGCGTCGGCGATCGCAGTTGAAAAGTCCGATCCGCTGTTTGCGGCAAGGCCGGCGCCCCACTCGGTGTAGGACAGTGGCGTTCCTGGGTAGATGGCGTTGACCATGGCCCTGAAGCGCGGAATGTGGAAGGGGATGCCAGGATTTGGCTCCTCATTGGTCGTATATGTGTTGTCCGTATCCGGGTTCACAGTGGCTGGATCCCAGTAATAGCCGGCACACTTAGCCGTAGCCGCCTGAAGCTGTGCGCTGGTGAAATTGGTGGTAGGGCCGCAGTCTGCATATGCATGGATATCGAAGACGTCCAGCGTGCGTGCGCCATTGATCTTGTCGAACCAGTAAATCTGATTCAACCACCAGGGCAGGAAGTCCACACCGCCGTGATCGGCCTTGTCATTGCCGTTGGCGCCATTCCAGTAGAACCACCAGCAGCAGAAGACTGGACCAAAGCGTACTGCCGCCGGATCCCATGTCTTGAGATTCGTCGCCTCTGTCTCATAGAGGTTGGCAAGTTCGTCATAGCCCGAAGCTACGGGGTGGACATCCCGGTGTGTCCCATTCCAAATATCGGGTTCGTTGTCCATGTCGTAGAAATGGCAAGAGGTGATCTGCGAATACGGCACGGGGCACGTTCCGCCACCGAAGGCCGTAGCCAGAGCCTTCGCCCAGGTTTCGCGGTCGATGCAAGTGGTTCCATCGGTGGTTCCCGACGGGCACTCCTGTGCGGTGTCTACCAGCGGGTAGTAGGCCGTGGTGACGGCGTTGGTGGTCACAGGGGTCTGGCAGTCTGGCTTCTGGCCGTTTCCGGCGTCGGTGTTGTAGGGATCGACGGAGCATTGCGCGCCAAAGATTGCGACGGAGAAGCTCCAGCCGGATGCCTGGGCCACCCAATCCATCATTGCCATCGTCGTCAAAGCATGGCTGCCTGCATTTTGGGTTTGGGAAATAAGTTGGACCTGGTCGCCCGCGCCTCCGTAGTCTTCAAAGTAATAATCTGCGGCGGCATTGCGGGTTTGCAACTTCCAGTTGTAGTTCGACGCGTCATTCCCGCCCCATCGTGAATAGGTGTAGCCTGCGTCGGATATGTCCGAAATCGTCTCGTCATTATTCCCGTAAACAAACTGGCTGATCGTATGCCGGTTCGCAAGAACATCGACGTTAACCGTAACGGCGGTGCCACTATTCGCGGTGACGGTCACCGAGGCAGTTCCGGAGGCGCTGTTGTAGATTCCGGAGCTGGCGCTGTCCGGCGTGTACTTCGCGGTCAGCGTGTCGGATCCCGTTCCAAGCGACCCAGCCGGAATCGTAATGGTCGCCGAACCGGAACTGAGGGTGGTCGCGGCGGAAGCATAATTGCCGCTCGAGAGAATCACCGAGCCGGTCGGCGTGCCGCTGGTTCCGGTGACTGCAATGGCCACTGAAAGCGACTGCGTGGTGGTGATGCTGCTGGATGCCGGTGTGACGGTTACGGTAGGCGTGGTTGCAGGCACCGTGACGGCCACAGAGGCGGTTCCGGAGGCGCTGTTATAGGTCGCGGAACTGACGCTGTCCGGCGTGTACTTGGCGGTCAGCGTGTCTGAGCCTGCGGCCAGCGATCCCGCCGCAATAGTGATGGTCGCCGAACCGGAAACGAGGGAGGTCGCGGCGGAAGTATAGTTGCCGCTCGACAGTACCACCGAGCCGGTCGGCGCGCCACTCGATCCGGAAACCACAATGGTGACCGAAAGCGATTGCGCGGTGGTTATGCTGCTGGATGCCGGTGTGACGGTAACCGTTGGCGTAGTGGGATTCTGACTCGTCGTCCCCCCGCCTCCCTGGCTTCCACCGCCGCATGCCCCTGTTGAAAGTGCAATTGGAGAAAGGAGAAGAACGAAGAAAACGCCCGCAAATCGATTCATAGACATTTCCTTTTGACCCGCTCGGTAGACGTTTAACAACCAGCGTTCGTGCTTAGATTCTAAACCCCAGGCCGAGCTCAACGAAGGGCCGGATGTGGCGGGCGGGCAAATCGCCATAAAGCTGGTTGCGCTTCGACCAGTTATAGACGGTCTTGCACCGTCGATCCGCCCCACCCCACTTCCGCTTACGCCAATGTGACTTGAAGTACCGCGGCATAATCAACCGCCGGTTTATAAAGCTTTGGAAGCTCCACCTGCAGAGCATCGGTCTGCTGCTTCCAACTCACTTCCTGGTCGGTTCCCAGAAGTTTCACCTTGCCAATTCTCCCTGGTCTTGTTGCCGCTGAGAGCCCCAGAGACTGCACTGCAATCGATTCTGCCGGCCAGCCTAGCACCAGCGCGTAGATCACGGTGTTCGCCTTATTGCGCGTGAAGCGGATATCTTTCTCTCCCAGTTTCTTGATGCTCCCGCCCTGAAAGGACCCGGCCTTTATGCTGTTGGGGCCTTCGCCGTAGACCTTCCATGGCCGAGTCTCGTAGATTGCCTCACCATTGGTCTGCATCCATGCCGTGATGCCATCCAGCACCGCTATTTCCTTGCTATCAATGGTTCCGTCAGGCCGGCCGGGAACATTGAGGATAAACGTGCCGTTCTTGCTCACGGTGTCAATAAGCCAATGGATAACGTCGCGCGGGGGCAGATAGCCGCCATATTCACCCGGTTTCTCGTAGAGGAAGCGCAGATAGTGCCAGGCGCCGAGGCAGGTCTCAGACTGCCAGGAATGCTTCATGATCTCCGCAGTCAGCCCACTCTCATAATCAGCGACAACAGCTTTGGCCAGCCTGTCTGGAACATCCTTGACGTTCAGTACGGCTTCCAACTTGCCGTGCGTCTTCACGCTGTTGTTGTAGAAATACGCGCCGATGTTCATCCCGCCCCAGCCGAGAGGCAGCAGCGAATCGTCGAAGTAAAGCAGGTCGGGGTTGTGCTGGTCGATGAGATCGCGGGTCCGGTCGTAGAAGTTCTTCACATACGATGTATCGGGCAACGCATCAGCAGGGTGCTTTACGCCGTAAAGTCGCTGGGGATCGAGGCCCTGCCACCACTGGTCCTTTCCATCCGCCTGCGTGAGACGGCCATCATACGGAACGCCGGCCCACGGTCCGGCCTTATCGGCGGCATGCGATGGCTGGAACCACCACCAGTTGCGCGCCTGATGCACAGTGACACCGAACCGCAGACCCTGTTTTCGCGCCGAGGCGGCCCATGTGCCGACAACATCGCGATGGGGACCGATCGCGGCGGCATTCCACGGCTGATGCTTCGAATCCCAGGCGTCAAAACTGTCATGGTGATTGGCCAACGCGATGAATATCCTCGCGCCGGCGTTTTTGTAGCGCGTGATCAACTCATCCGGGTCCCAATTCAGCAGGGTCCATTGGGCGCAAAGCTCTTTGTAGCCGAATCGCGACGGCGGCCCGTAATGTTCCAGCTGATATTTGTGTTGCCGCTGATCCTCGACATACATGTTGCGTGCGTACCAGTCCCCGGCTTCGGCCACACACTGCGGACTCCAGTGAGCCCAGATGCCGAATTTGGCATCCTGGTACCAATCCGGCGCCTCATACTGAAGCAACGAGTCCCAGGTCGGTTTGAACGGACCATCGCCTGCAAGATCGGGGATTGGAGACATCAAAGGCACATCGTCCCACAGGCCACCCGCGACGGATTGTGCTACCGGGTTATAATTCCACGCCGACGGTTGCCAAGCGGACTCATCCAGCCGTTCCTCGACGATTTTTCCATCGCTCACCTTGTTGAAGGCCCTCTTGTCCGGCGGCAATGCGCAAAATTGAGCGTAGTCCTGCGTGTAACGGTTGAACCCGCCCGGCGACACCGGCTGGCTTTCCGGTGCGGTCTGTCCATATGATGGACCAGTTTCCGATGCCGCGGCGATCGCAAGCAGTTTGCAGAACTCTCGTCTGTGCACGAATCCCCCTTTGTGCTTGCCGCAGTTACTTGACTCGATTCGCGACGAGGTCTTCTTCAGCAAAGTCGCCCACCTTACGGTGCAGCTTTATCGAGTCGCCGGAGACCGTGCCCGTGTACTTGATCGCAATGGTCTGTCCATTGAAGTCCAGGCTTTCATCAAAAGAAATTTGATCGCCCTTAATCGTGCCGTCGGTGATATCGGTTGTCCCGCGGTCGTTCTTCGCCGTGCCGGTGAGCTTTTCGCCGTCCACTTTGAAGGTGTAGGTGTAATGCTGCTCGCCTATCTGCGTGTTGAAGGTTGCGGTCCATTGTCCGGTCAAGTCGGCGGCCCATGCAGTCAGGGCAAGTCCCGCCGCCAATATTGTCAAAACCACTTTGTTGCGAAGTTTGTTCACTGCATTCCCCTTTTCGATTGTTGAGTCATGATTGCCCAGTCTGTTGCTTGATAACGCTACTCGGGTAAGTCCACCTGACCGTCAATATGGAATTTGCCATTTACGGTCGGCGCACCTGTGTCCGGCTGCCCTCCGCCGATGCTGATGGTGTAATCCCCTTGAGCGATGATTGGATGCCCATCCTGAGTCACGATTCCCAAGTCGCGAGGCTTCAGATCGAAATGGACTTTCTGGCTCGTGCCAGGCTCAAGATGGATGCGCTGAAATCCGCGCAGTGCAATTTGAGGCGCGCCCTTGACGTCAGGGAATTTGAGATAGACCTGCACGACTTCATCGCCCGGAACCTTGCCACTGTTGGTGACTGTTACATCGGCGCCGACTGGCTGGCCGGCAGAAACAGCCTGCGTTGGGATATTGAGACCGCTGTAGCTGAAGGTCGTGTAGCTGAGTCCGTATCCGAACGGATAAAGCGGCTTGCCGTTGTAGTAGCGGTAGGTCCGGTTGGCCATCCCGTAATCTTCAAAGTTGGGCAACTGGTCGACGCCGGTGTAGAACGTAACTGGCAGCCTTCCTGCGGGATTGTTTTTGCCGCTCAGTGTTTCAGCTACTGCTGCTCCGCCCTCTTCACCGGGGTACCATGCTTCAAGAACGGCGTCGGCGTGCCCGTTGATCCAGTTGACAGCCAGGGCACTGCCATTCATGAGAACAACGGCCAGCGGCTTTCCCGTGGCTGCCACTGCTTCCACCAGTTCTTCTTCCGGTTGGGGAAGATCGATGCTGGTGCGATCGCCACCGAGGAATCCCGGCTCGATGACCGGCATTTCTTCACCCTCAAGCTGGCTTGTGATGCCCACGACTGCGATGACGGCATCGGCGTCTTTCGCTGCTGCGATGGCTTCAGGCGATGGCGCGCTGCTGTACTTCGTCCAAATCAATTCCGCATGGGGCTTGCCGTCTCGGCTGCCGTAGGAGATCTCGAGCGCAACCTTGCGGCCCTTCTCAAGGTGAACGCGACCGACGCTCGATGAGATTTCGCCGCCGCCTCCACCGAACGCCATCGCTACCTGTTTGCCGCCAACGGTAAGCCTTGCGAAACCCGCGGCGCGAATACCGAGGATGAAGTCGCCCGAATCGGTTGGCGTGAGGAATCCTGACCATTGGACGCCGAAGGTTTTTCTGCCGGCAATGTCCGGCGGCAGGTTTTTGTCGGTTAGATTGACGTTGGGCTCCGCGCGGCTGGTGATCGGCGTGGTGCTGGTTCCAGGGACCGGTGGGCCTCTCCGCATCCCTTCGTTGTAGTCAGCCTTGAGGCCGGGCTTGCCGTCGGGAGTGGTGAGAAGACTGTCGGGCACGGGCGTCCCATCGGTACGCAGGAACTGGGTTCCGGAGACAAACGTGATGGCGGCGTTTGGGAACTCAGCATGAAGGCCGTCGAGGATGGAGACAATGTGCGTGGGCTGGCCGGCATAGTTTCCGATCAGCGGCCTGGTCTGGTCCGCAAGCGGACCGACGACGACGATGTTTTTTATCCCTGGTTTGAGGGGAAGCAGGCCGTCGTTCTTCAGCAGGACCATGGACTCATTCGCGAGTTTGCGCGCCTGCGCGCGATGTTCGGCGCTATCCAGTTCCTTCTCATCGATCTTTGTGTAGGGAACCATATCCGAAGGGTCGAACATGCCGAGCTTGATACGAGCCGTGAATAGGCGAATCAGCGACGTGTCCAGCGTGCTCTCCGGCAGGTAGCCTTGCTGCACCGCATCGATATAGGCTTTTTCGACCGGCTCGCCAAACCTCGAAGTAAAGGTGACGCACTCGTTGTCCATGCCGCGGATGACGGAGATGGCAGCGCCTTGTGCCTGTGTTGGACGATAGCGATGATTGGCGGCGACGTCCCTGACAGCGTCGCAGTCCGAGACCACATATCCCTTGAATCCCCATTTGCCGCGTAACTCGTCCTGCAGGAGGAACTCATTGGCGCATGCCGGCTCGCCATTGATGGCGTTGTACGCGCACATGACCGAACCGGCCTTGCCTTCCACAACAGCCGCACGGAAGGCTGGCGTGTAGGTATCGACCTCATCATGCTTGCTCACATCCACATCGGCAAAGTGGCGCGTCGGCTCCGGCCCGCTGTGTACGGCATAGTGCTTTGGTGTCGCAATGGCCAGGTAATACTTTGGATCGTCTCCCTGCAATCCGGTCACGTAGGCAACGCCCATGCGGCCCGTGAGGAAGGGGTCTTCGCCGTATGTCTCCTGACCGCGGCCCCAGCGCGGATCGCGAAAGATGTTCAGATTCGGGGACCAGAAATCCAGGCCTCCCATGATGCCCGTATGCCCCTCGCGCACATTCTGCACGTGCTTGATGCGTCCCTCAATGCCAATCTGGGCCGCCATGGTGTGAATTCCCGATGCATCGAAGGTGGCAGCCAAGCCGATAGGCTCGGAATACTCGGTTACGCCCTCGTTGATGACTCCATGGAGAGCCTCGCTCCACCATTGGTATGCGGGAACATTGAGACGCGTCACTGCGGCAGAATTGTTCTGCATTTGCGTAGCCTTCTCGGCGAGAGTCATCCGGTGCACGAGGTCGGCAGCCCTTTGTTCAGGCGTCAAACTGGTGTCCAAATACGGCGGAGTGGCCGCACTTTGAGCGACCGCGGGCTGTACGGCCAGGACGAGGGAAAACGATCCAGCTCCCAGGACAAATCCTTGCAACATCCGGGTCATGCATTTCTTCATTTTTGAACCTCAAGTTGGGGACGCAGGCAACGGTCTTTTGGCCGCGCTATTCGTCCACAAAAAAATCTAGCGTGGCGATCGGTACACGCAGGCCGACACAGTTTGAAACTCGCGTTCATCTCGGCGGCTTTACCGCGCCGCAACGGCCGGTGGGCTCGCCGACTGGAAAAGCCGCGGTGCAAAGTCTTTCAAGTCGCGGCGCCACGTCTGCCATTCATGCGAGGTGCCCGGCGACTCGTAAAAGACGTGCTTGACGTTGGCCTCCGTGAAAGCATCGTGCAGCTTGGCGATGCCGGCGTGCATCTGTGCGGGTTCTTCAGTTCCTACGCCGATCCAGAGCAGGTGAACCTTCTTGGCAAAGGTCACGGGATCGGCCAGAGCGCCGTTGAATGCCGTCTTCAGGTCTGGCTTCTCGGTGCTGCGCATCATCATTATTCCGCCCGCGCCGCTGAATCCGCCAATGTAGGAGAAGAGGTCGAGGTGATCGAATGTGACCTGGAACGTCTGCATGCCGCCCATCGAAAGCCCGGCCATGGCGCGATGATCACGGTCGGCGACGGTCCTGAAGTTCGAGTCGATGTATGGAATCAGGGCCTGGGTTAGATCGTCTTCAAATGTTTGTGCCATCTCCTGCATGGCCTTCATCATCTCGGGCGATCCGAAAGGCTTTCCCGTCAGGTCGGGATCAACATGACCGGCGCGTCGTGCATATCCGTACGCCATCACGATGATCATCGGTTTCGAAGTTCCGTTCGCGATGAGGTTGTCGAGGATGAAGTTGGCATGGCCCTGCTTGATCCAGCCCGTCTCGTCTTCGCCGCCACCATGCTGCAGGTAGAGCACGGGATAGCGCTTCTTTGTTTGCGAGTCGTAGCCCGGCGGGAGATAGAGAACGGCGTGCCGCCAGCTCCCGGTGACCTTGGAGAAATACCAGATCTCGCCAACGGCGCCTTGCGGAACATCCTGCGGCAGATAGTAGGTTGCGCCAGGTTCGGGAATCTCAATGCCACTTGCGTCTCTGCCGCCTCCGTAGAAGGCATGGCTTCCCGCATCGTTCACGTCCACTCCGTCGACGACGAAATTGTAGTAGTGGAATCCGGGCACGAGGGGCGGAGTGGCGGCGGTCCAAAACCCGTCAGAGCCCTTCACCATGTCAAGTTTCGGGTTGCTCCAAAAGTTGAGCTTCACCGCCGTGGCATTCGGGGCCTTGATGCGGAACTCGGCTCGGCCGCTGGCGTCGACGCGAGGGTATTCCGCGCCCCACACATTCGTGGAAGCGGGCTGAAAACCGTCAGCGGTTTGTGCGTGGCAGTAGCTCGCAAGTAGCAGTATCGCGACTGCAATTCTCTTCATCGAATCCTCTCCATTATTGAATCCGTCCCTGGAATTTCCGCCCTTGCGCCATGGCCCCGCCTCCAACCGGGCAGGAAAGCGCTTACCGAGGTGATTCCGGCCGATTCACTTGATACCGCAGGATCCGAGGTTTTCAGGACAGCGGCATATTAGCTGATTGAGATTCCCGAAGGATAGTCGGATGTTTTCATGAAGTACATCGATTTATTCGATGTATCCTCAAACCATGGATACAACGCTGGATGCCTGGGAGATTCTTCAAGCGGTCGTACAATTGGGGGGCTTCGGACCAGCAGCAAAGAAGCTGAATCGGTCTCAGTCAACCATCAGTTATGCGATCGGTCGTTTGCAAGAGCAACTGGGCGTTCGGCTGTTCGAAATCCATGGGAGGAAAGCGCAACTCACCGAGGCAGGCAGGGTGCTCCTCGCGGATGTGGAACCTCATTTGGCCGGATTTCACGAACTTGAGCAGCGAGCTCGGGTGATGGCGTCGGGAGGTGCTTCCGAGATCCGGATTTCTGTCGATAGCATCTTTCCCGACGACCGTCTATTTGGGGTGCTCGCGGCGTTTTCGCGGAGTTTTCCGCGCGTCAGGCTACAGTTACGCCAGGGTACGTTTCTCTCTGCCGACTCAGAGTTCTCACTTCACAACACGCAAATCTGCGTGACTGGTCTAATATCGCGCGAACTTCTCGTCCAACCGATTCTCACGATCGAAGTGATGGCAGTCGTTCGGTGCGACCACCCTCTTCTCTCGACGAGGCGCAAGCTCTCGCGATCCGACCTGATGCCGCATATTCTGGTAAGCATCGAAAGCGCTGCATCCGGAAGTCTAAAACAACAGCCACGGCTCCCAGCTCAGCGCGTTCTCCCAGTCAGCACAATCGAATCGGCCATTTCAGCGGTCAGGAGCGGTCTTTGTTACGGCTGGCTGCCGAAATACCGCATTCAGTCAGAGCTCGACAGCGGCGATTTTGTGGCACTCCCCCTGCCCGTCGGCAAGACGCGCGAGGTCCGGCTGAATCTTGTTTGCCGAGACTTGAGCGTAAGCAACTCCGAAGCTTATGCGCTTGCGGAGTTGCTGGGATTGAGCCGCGAACCCGAGGTGATCTGAGTGTGCAACGTAAAGGTAACTCAGAACCGTGTTGCCGATGGGAACAACTCATCGACAAAATCGATCTGAATAAAGCGATTTATTTGACTTGTCGGATCTTGCATCCAGTCTGTACCGTCAAGAAGTTCCAGAAGTGGACTTTCAAACCCAACGGTCGAAACGCGACGCTGGAGTGTGTCATTCCCTCCTTCGCCTTTCCACTCCGACTTACCGCTCTGGCCTTAGGAGACTCGTATGAAGTGCAGGCTTCCGCTCTTTTTGGGTTTCATGGCAGCGATTCTGCCTTTGCCGGTCGTAGCGACGGAGAACGTCCATTTATCCATTGATGCTTCCAAGCCTGGAGCCAGGATCGATCGCAACGTCTTCGGACAGTTTGCCGAGAATCTTGGACACGGGCTGTACGAGGGCATCTGGGTTGGGCCGGATTCGCCCATTCCAAATACGCGAGGAATCCGCAACGACGTGGTTGCGGCACTGCGGGAACTGAAGGTGCCCAACGTCCGCTGGCCGGGCGGCTGCTTTGCCGACCAGTACCACTGGCGCAAGGGGATTGGCCCGCGCGACAAGCGCCCCGCGACTGTGAACTCGGCATGGGGCGATGTCATCGATTCCAATGCCTTCGGCACAGATGAGTTTATGGATTTTATCCAGCAGATTGGCAGCACGCCGTATGTGTCCGTTGATGTCGGGGCCGGAACACCGCAGGAGGCGGCCGAGTGGCTCGAATACATGACTGCGGCAGCACCCACGGCACTTGCCAAAGAGCGAGCCGCCAACGGCCATCCTGAGCCCTATAAAGTCGGATTCCTCGGCATCGGCAACGAGAGCTGGGATTGCGGCGGCGCCATGACGCCCGACTACTACGTGAGCCAAATGAAGGTGTACAGCCGCTTCGTGCTCAATATGAATCCCGCGCAGCGCGTTAAAGACCAGATGCTGAAGATCGCCGTGGGTCCCGGCACGCCAGACACTGAGTGGACTGAAGCCGTAATGAAAGCCTGGGAGAAACATACCTGGGCATGGGACATCAACGGCGTCTCGCTTCACTGGTACACAGTTCCCAACGGCTGGCCGCCATCAACGAATTCCGAAAAGTTTGGGCTGGACGACTACGCGAAGACACTCAAATCGACGCTCTTCATGGATGAGTTCCTGCGCAAGCAGGAAGCCGTGATGGACAAATACGATCCGGAGAGAAAAGTGACCTTGACTGTGGATGAATGGGGAGCCTGGCACGCTCCGCTGGCGGGTTCAAATCCCGCATTTCTCGTCCAGCAGAACAGCATCCGTGACGCCATTCTCGCTTCGCTCAACCTGAATATCTTCGCCCGTCACGCCGATCGGGTCCGCATGGCCAACATCGCCCAGATGATCAACGTTCTCCAGGCGATGATTCTCACAGACAAGGAGAAATTGGTCCTGACGCCCACCTACTATGTGTTCAAAATGTACGTTCCATTTCAGGACGCCACATTCGTCCCTGTCAGCATGGACGCAGGCGCATTCACGCAAGGCGGCATATCCCTGCCGCGCGTTGATGCCATCGCCGCAAAAGTTGCGGATAGAAAGCTGTTGCTTGAAATCACCAACCTGGACGCGGAAAATCCAGTCAGCATCGATGCAGATATGCCTGGCATAACGGCGAAGTCGGCCAGTGCTGAGACGTTGACGGGAGCCGCAGTCGACAGTATCAACACCTTTGCATCGCCGAACACAGTTGTGCCGAAGCCGACAGCAGTGAAGATTCGGGACGGCAAACTCTCACTCACAGTAGCTCCTCGATCCGTGACCATCGTCTCGATTGAGCCGTAATCGCGAGTCGGGCTCGATTTAGAGCCGTGGACGATCCTCGCAGTCAATAGTGTTTCAACGGCGGTCGCCGATCGCACGTAGATCGGCATTTTGCTCCATCCAGTATTGGGAGAAAAAGAATTATGCACTCGTTCCTCAAGTTTGCACTCGCGAAAACGCTTTCTCAGCACCCGGCAGTTTGTCTCCTGTTTCTGCTTGCGCTGCCCTTCGCCGCTTCGTCCCAGACTCGCGTTGTCAACGCTACCATCGACACCTCGAAGACCGGTGCTCCTATTTCGAAGAACATCTACGGCCAGTTCCTCGAACACGGCGGCGACATCGTCAACACCGGCGTCTGGTCTGAGATGCTCGTCGATCGCAAGTTCTTCTACCCAGTCTCAACCAGCGCGCCCAAACCACCGCCGGTGATGGGCAATGCGGCGGGGAACCCGCGTTTCAATCGCACTCCCACGCGTTGGTGGGCTCCCATCGGCGGCGACGACATCGTCACCATGGACAACACAAAAGCGCCTTATACCGGAGACCACACGCCGGTGGTCAAGCTCAGTGCGAAAGAACCGCACGGCATCAGCCAATCCGGAATTGCGGTTCGCAAAGGCAACGCCTACACCGGACGCATCCAACTGGCCGGCACTCCAGGCACGGTAGTCAAGATCACGCTCATCTGGGGCAAAGAAGCCACCGATCGCCAGACCATCACCCTACGCACGCTCGGCGCCGCGTTCCGCAAATTCCCGTTGCGCTACGCCGCTGCGGCCGACACAGATGACGCAACTGTGGAAATCACTGGCACAGGCGCCGGTTTTTTTTGTGTCGGAACGGTTTCGCTCATGCCCGCCGACAACATCGAAGGCTTCCGCCCCGAGATCATCGCCGCGCTCAAGCAACTGCGCTTCGGCGTCCTCCGCTTTCCAGGCGGCAATTTCGTCTCCTCCTACGAGTGGCGTTACGGAGTCGGCGACATCGACAAGCGCCCGCCTATCTTCGATCCCGTCTGGCACGCCGTGCAACCTAACGATGTTGGCACCGATGAATTCCTTACGCTTTGCCGCCTGCTGGGCGTCGATCCCTACATCACCGTCAATGCGGGCTTCGGAGATGCCTGGTCCGCGCGCGATCTGGTTGAATACACCAACGGCGCCGCGACGACGCCCATGGGCAAATGGCGCGCCGCGAATGGCCATCCCGAACCGTATTCCGTAAAGTTCTGGGGCGTCGGCAATGAGCCCTGGGGCGATTACCAGATGGGCTCCATGTCGCTTCCGCAATTTGAGGTGAAGCACAACCTCTTCGCCAAGGAAATGCGTAAAATTGATCCGTCCATTAAGCTCATCGCCGGCGGCGCCATGCCCGATGTGATGGAGGGTGCGGACCAGGCAAGGCGCATCAACGGTCAATATGTCCCCGACTATCTATCGACAGCCGACTGGACCGGACAGATGCTCCTCAACTGCCTCGACAACATTGACATGATCAGCGAGCATTACTACGCATCGGGCACGCAGCACACTGATATGAAGTTGCAGAAGAAGGTGCCTATCGACCCTCCTCTGTCGTTCATTGAGTGGCAGCGCGCGCCAGCCGTGCAAGTCCGCGCGAAGTATGAGCACTACCAGGAATACCTCAAGCGCATTCCCGCTTTCCGCGCAAAGCCCGTTCCCATCGCCATCGACGAGTGGGCTTATTTCGGCGGCGGACCGAATACCTACAAAACCGTGCCCGCTTATGCCTGGGCATTTCACGAGATGTTCCGCCACTCCGACGTTTTCCAAATGGGTGCCTTGACCTTCGCAACTGCAACCATGAGTTCCAACCGCACCGAAGCTATTCTCAACCCCACCGGCATGCTCTTCAAGATGTACCGCGATCACTTTGGCGTCATCCCGGTCGAGGTGACGGGAGACTCACCGCAGCCGAAGCCGACGTTTCCGGCAGGCGGCGATCAGCCCGCTATCAATCCCGGTAGCGATACCTATCCCCTCGATGTCAGTGCCGCATTGAGCGAGGATCGCAAAACCCTGAGCATCGCCGTCCTCAATCCATCCGACGCCGAACAGAGCATACGGATCGCAATCAACGGAACCAAGCTCGCGAGTGCCGGGGAGTTGTGGCGCATGGCTCCTGATTCCATCGATGCAACGGTGCAGGTGGACAAGAAGCCGGAAGTCCAGGTGGAGGAACAGACGCTTGGCGCTCTGCCCGACACCATTACCGTGCGCCCGTTCAGCGTGAACATTTATTCCTACCCGGTCAAGTAACTGGGTTCCTAAGAGAGGGTACAGATGAAACTACAGAAGCAATTCATTGCGTGCGCAATCACTTTGGCGGTCGTGTCGGGATCGATTCTCGCGGCCCAGGTGCAGACGATCGTTCCCGAAGTGGTTTCCGGCGCAAAGCCCGTCACGGTGGAGCACATCAAGATTCACGGCGCGGCTCTTGAAGGCAATCTCGAAGGCGACGCTGTCGATCGAGACGCAATCGTCTTCCTGCCACCGAGCTATGAGAAGGATAAGAAGCGCCATTATCCGGTGGTCTATGCGCTGCATGGCTATTCGATTGGCGCCGAACAATGGTCGCACGAGATTCACGTCCCGCAGACCGTAGAAGGTGCATTCGCGAAGGGGTCGCATGAGGTGATTGTCGTTCTTCCGGATTCCAAGACCGTCTACAATGGCTCGATGTATTCAAGTTCTGCGACTACCGGCGACTTTGAGAACTACATCGCTCGCGATGTAGTGGCCTACATGGACGCGTACTACCGCACCATTCCGAGTCGCCAGAGCCGCGGCCTCGTCGGCCATTCCATGGGAGGCTACGGTGCGTCACGCATCGGCATGAAGCACCCTGAGGTCTTCGGCGCCCTCTACATCATGAGTCCTTGCTGCATGTCTCCGATGGCCGGCGGCGGACCCGGCCCTGCCGATCAGATGAAGGAGCGGGCAATTGCCAGCGAGAAGAAGGTTGCGGATGCCAAGTCCCCAGCCGACCTGGCGGCGCAGTCGCCGGGCTTCGCCTCCGCACAATATGCAACTGCAGCGGCGTGGGCGCCCGATCCGAAGAACCCTCCGCTATATTTTGACCTGCCGACCAAAGATGGAGTTTCTGTGCCGGAGATCGTGGCCAAGTTCACCGCCAACTCCCCGCTGTCCTTTGTAGATCAATATATCGGCAATCTGAAGCGGTACCGCGCCATCGCTATGGACGTAGGCGATCAGGATGGCCTGCGATTCGATGCCACCAAGCTGCACACGATTTTCGATAACTACGGCATCGCAAATAGTTTTGAAATCTACTCCGGCACGCACACCAGTGCGGTCGCAGATCGATTCCAGAACCATGTGCTGCCGTTTTTCAGCAAGAATCTCTGCTTCACGGCAGATTGCCGTTAAGCAGAAAGTGCAGGAGGCCTTGATGACGGATCGATCGCGCCGCCACTTTCTCAAGACGTCTGTCAGTGCCGCCGGCCTTTGCCTGGCTGGCCCCTTGGCAGCCGCTCATGCCTTGTTGGTCGATGGGCCAGAGCATCCGGCGGGCAGGCTTGAGCCCTTCCCGCTTGCTACGGTTCGTCTTGACCCCGGCATCTTCAAGCAGCAGGAGGAGATCAATGCGCGCTACCTCGACTCGCTCACGGTCGATCGCCTGCTGCATTCCTTCCGTGTTACGGCAGGCATTTCTTCCAGCGCATCGCCGTACAAGGGATGGGAAGATCCGACCTGCGAACTTCGAGGCCACTTCGCCGGAGGGCATTTTCTGTCCGCCGCCGCGCTGGCCTCGGCAGGCTCCGGAAACTCCGTGCTCAAGGGCCGCGGCGATGAAGTTGTTTCCGGTCTGGCAGCGTGCCAGAAGAAGATCGGAAGCAACTACCTGAGCGCCTATCCAACCGATATCTTCGAACACCTGGCGCAGGGCAAGCCGGCGTGGGCGCCCTTTTACACCTACCACAAGATCATGGCCGGTCTGCTCGACATGCATCAGCTCACTGGCAACACCGAGGCACTCCAAATCGTCGAAGGCATGGCTGTGTGGGCGCGGGACTATTTCACGGGCATCAGCACCGACCAGCGCTTGCGCATTTTGCGCGACGAGTACGGCGGCATGAACGAAGTGCTGGTCAACCTGGCCGCGGTAACCAAGAAAGATCGCTATATTGAAGCCGCTCACATTTTTGAGCAGCCCGGCTTCCTTGATCCGCTGCACGCGCGCCGCGATGAGTTGCAGGGTCTGCATGCCAACACGCACGTTCCCAAGATCATTGGCGCGGCCCACATGTACGAAGTTACCGGAGATCGACGCTATCGCGAAATTGCGGAGTATTTCCTTGCCGAAGTGCTTGATGCCCGCAGTTACGTCATTGGCAACACGAGCCAGGATGAGCACTGGAAATCGCCAGCTGGACAACTTGAAGGAACGCTGGTGTGGACGAACGCGGAGTGCTGCGTGGCCTATAACCTGATGAAGCTTCAGCGCCATGTCTTCGGCTGGACGGCGGATGCGCGCTGGATGGATGCGTACGAGCGCGCCCTCTTCAATTGCAGGCTCGGCACTCAAAACGCGCAGGGCCTCAAGCAATATTTCTTCCCGCTCGCGGCAGGCTACTGGCGCGCGTACAACTCACCCGAGGAATCGTTCTGGTGTTGCACAGGCACAGGCGCCGAGGAGTTCGCCAAATTTGCGGACACCATTTACTTCCGCCGTGACCGAGACATCTTTGTCAACCAGTTCATCGCCTCCACGCTTACCTGGAAAGACGAGGACCTTGTTTTGCAGCAGGTCACGCAGTTTCCGCGGGAGCAGGGCACAACGCTCAAGGTCAGGTCTTCAAGGCCAGCGCCGCGCGCAATCCATGTGCGTATTCCAAGCTGGACCACCGAGGACGCGCAGGTGAAGATCAATGGCCGGCCGATTGAAGCGATCGCGGACCCGGGCTCGTATCTCTCCATTCGAAGAATTTGGCAGGATGGCGATACGATCAGCATCGACCTCCCAATGAAACTCTGTCAGGAGCCATTGCCCGGCGACGACTCGGTGGCTGCGGCACTATACGGCCCGCTTGTTCTTGCAGCCAATCTCGGTCCGGGGCCTGCCGATGGCCCCATGCGTGTCATTCACGGCCGGGACACAGTGCCCAAAGATCTGCCCGTGGCATCTGCCATGCCAAAAGTTGCCGGCGCACAAGATACGGAAACGAAGCATTGGATTCAAGTTGCATCTGCGCCGGATCTCAATTTCACTTGCTCTCGCGACAACCAAAAATACGATCTCATTCCGATGTACGAGATTCAAGATCAACGTTACTCAGTCTATTGGCAAACCGGGAATTCCAAACAACGGACCTAGCTTGTAAAGACGTGGTTCGCACCGGCCGCTGGAGCGGAATGCGAGTAGGCGCGAATTGAAAGGTGCAATCCAATGAAGTTCCGACTGAGTGCAGAGGCTCGGACGCGGTGCGTGTCGCCTAATACTATTCGAGCCATTCCAATCTTGCTGATCCTGTCAGGAACTGTCGGCGTTGCGGGACAAATGCCCGGCCAGAAGGCGTCTGGTCCTCCGCCTGCGCAAGTCGAGCAAACTAGCCATGGCATCCGCGCGACTGCGGGCAACGAAGTCCTCGAGGTCACCGTATGTACTGACTCGGTGATTCACGTCGTTGCTACGCCCGAGCCTTCCGCTCCCGCTTCGCCGCGCCCGTGGATGCTCGGCGCACTGCAATCCTGCCCCGGAGCGGCGTTCACCTTCACACAAGACGCGAAAGTGGCCACCCTGAAAACCCCGAAGCTCGAGGTCACAGTCCATATAGAGCGCGGCAATCTCACTTTCCGGACCGCAGGCGGAGAATCGCTGCTAAACGAAGGCAACAGCATACCGCGCACCTATGAGCCGGTCGAGCTCAATGGCGATCACACCTACCGCGTCACGGACCGCTTTTCTCCAACGATTACAGAGGCTCTTTACGGACTGGGTCAGCATCAGAGTGGCATGTTCAACTATCGAGGAGCGACAGTAGAGCTGGGACAAAACAACACCGATGTCGCCATCCCGCTGCTGATTTCAAGCAAGGGCTATGGGTTGTTGTGGAACACGGCGGCGCTCACCTACTTCGACAATCGCTTCCCGCTCGATTTGAAGCTGACTTCCATCGCCGGCAAGTCGATTGACTACTACTTTCTCTACGGCGCGGAGATCGACACCATTCTCCATGAGTACCGCACCATGACCGGCCACACGCCGATGCTACCCAAGTGGGCTTACGGCTTCTTTCAATCGAAGGACCGCTATATGTCTCTCGACGAGATTCGCGCGATAGCGCAACGCTATCGCGAGGAGCATATCCCGCTCGACGCCATGGTGCAGGATTGGTTCTGGTGGAAGACCGAGGGCGACCCAATCTTCAATTCCAACTATCACGACGTAGCGCAAGATCTCGACGCGCTACACAAAGAAAACGTACACGCCATGATCTCTGTCTGGGGCCTGCTCGATCCCGAATCCGAAACGTACAAGATTCTGGATGCAAAGCACGAGTTCGTGGCTGGCGCGCACGTCTACGACGCCACCAACCCCGAGGCGCGCGACATCTACTGGGAGCATCTGCCAGGCAAGCTGCTGGCACAGGGATGGGACGCCTTTTGGCTTGATAGCGCCGAGCCCGAAGAATACTGGCCGCACATGGGCGATGCCATCCTCAGCAGCCGCCAGCTCGCTATCGGCAACGGCGCAGAATTTACTAACGTCTTCCCGTTCGAGCATACCCTCGGCGTGCAGAATCATTGGAAAGCCCAAAGCCCGGGTAAGCGTGTCTTTCTGCTCACGCGCTCAGCGTTCCTGGGGCAGCAGCGCGTCGGCGCCACCGTCTGGTCGGGAGACGTCTACGGCACCTACTGGGGCTTGAGCCACCAGGTCCCTGCCGGTCTCAATTTCGCCCTGTCCGGGGCTCCATATTGGACCACCGACATAGGCGGATACTGGCCGCCCCACGACGACCCTCTCGCCGATCCCGCGTTTCAGGAGCTTTACGCGCGCTGGTTTGAGTACGGCACGTTCTGCCCGATCTTCCGCACCCACGGCCACCGGCCGCATAACGAGTTGTGGAGCTTCGACAAAGTCGAGCCTATCCTTGTGAGCTACGACAAGCTCCGCTATCGCCTGATGCCGTATATCTATTCGCTGGCCTGGAAAGTAACGAGCGAGGACTACACGATCCAGCGGCCGCTCGTGATGGACTGGCGCACCGACCCCAACACTTGGAATCTCGGCGACGAGTTCATGTTCGGGCCGGCCATCCTCGTCAATCCCGTGTTGAAGGCCAATACAACGAAACGAGACGTCTACCTTCCGGCGGCGGCTGCATGGTACGACTTCTGGACCGGCAAACTGCTCAACGGCAACCAGGAGATTGACGCCGATGCGCCCCTCGAACGATTACCTCTTTTCGTGCGCGCGGGTTCCATTGTCCCGATGGGTCCGCAAATCGAGTACGCCGCGCAGGACCCCGCAGGGCCGATCGAGCTTCGTATTTATCGTGGAGCCGATGGGGAATTCGATCTTTATGAAGATGGGGGCGACGGCTACGAGTACGAGAAAGGCGAGCACGCTGTGATTCCCATTCGCTGGGACGATCACACCGGCGCGCTGACAATCGGCGCTCTCGAAGGATCCTTTCCGGGGATCGTCGAAGGTCGCAGGTTTCGCGTCGTCTTGGTTGCGGACGGACACGGCGTGGGCGCTGAGGTGACAGGATCGGCGAACGCAGAAGTCCGCTACGAAGGCAAGGAAGTTAAGGCAACCATCAAGTAATCTGCGCCTGCGCTGGACTTCGCAAAGAAGGGCCCGCGCGCGCTCACATTTGCTTCGCGGGAAAGAAGGCTGATCATGACGCATTGCAAACTCTCGCTTCTGGTGGCTGCTGTATTGTGTGCGCCTTTGGCCGCCCAGTCTGAATCGGCCGACCCCTGTGCCGCTCTCGCTGGCCTCAAGATCGACGGCGTAGAAATCACCAAGGCTGCGCTCGTTTCCGCCGGAACCACCGTCCCACCGCCGTACCCCGGTGCTCCCGGTCTCGGCCCGTTTCCCGCGCACTGCCGAGTCGATGGAATTATCAATCGCCGCAAGGGCATAGACGGCCAGGAATTCGGCATCGGCTTTGCTCTTGCCCTGCCCGAGCCTGCTACCTGGAACGGCGACTTCATGATGCAAGGCGGCGGAGGCGGCAATGGCATCATTGCCTATCCAGCGGGTGCAAGCTACGCCGGCGACAAGCCTGCACTCTCTCGCGGATTCGCCGTGGCCAGCACCGATACAGGACACAAAGCAAAAACAGGCGCCTTCGACTTTTCTTTTATGCGCGACCAGCAGGCCTATCTCGACTTCGCTTTTCTCGCCAACGCCGAGGTCGGAGGAGTGTCGAAACAGATCATCGCAACCTATTACAGCAAACCCGCGGTGTACTCCTATTTCGTCGGCTGCTCCACTGGCGGGCGCGAAGGCATGATTCTTTCCCAGCGCTATCCAACGGTCTTCGACGGAATCGTTTCGGGCGACCCGGCCATGCGCACGGGCCTTTCTAACCTGGCCATCGGCCAATGGATCCCTGTTGCATATAACCAAGCCGCGCCCAAAGACACCTCCGGCAAGCCGCAGATCGACAAGTTTCTCACGGACAGCGATCGCTCGCTCTTCATGGACGCACTCATGAAGCGGTGCGACGCAAAAGATGGCGTCGCCGACGGCATGATCTCCGACCCTCTCGGCTGCGAGTTCGATCCCGCAGTGCTCGCCTGCAAGGGCGGCCAGAAAGAAGCATGCATCGCGCCTGAAAAAATCAGCGCCATCAAGAAAGCCTTCGCCGGACCGAAGAACGCATATGGCACTCAAGTCTATCCCGGCTTCCTTTATGACGGGGGCATTGCGATGAAGGGTTTTGTCTCAGGATTGCTGGCCATGGGACCAAGCGGCATCTTCGGCCTCTACACCAGCGCCACGGAAATCGACGTAGACCAGCGTGCGCTCCATGCCTCCGATCCACTCGTCGAGCCCGCCTCCACCAATCTCACAACCTTCTCTCTTGGTGGGGGTAAACTCATCTTCTTCCACGGCGACGGCGACCCGTGGTTCTCGCCGCTTGACACGCTTGACTATTACAAATCCCTTGCCGCAACCAACGGGGGTGCAGACAAGGTTGCCGAGTGGAGCCGAATGTTTCTTGTCCCGGGCATGGCACATTGTGGCGGTGGGCCCGCTCTCGATCACTTCGACATGCTCTCCGCCGTCGTCGACTGGGTCGAGAAGGGGACGGCACCCGATTCCATTATCGCCACCGGTCAGGCATTCCCGGGCCGCAGCCGCCCGCTCTGCGCCTATCCAAAGCACGCGCAGTACAACGGAAACGGTGACACCCAGGACGCCCGCAACTTCCAATGCCAGGACCCCGCACATCAATAGCAAGAGGTTTGCAGTCATGAGTTCCAGATCCATTCCCAGACACATTTATTGCGCAGCTCTCGCGGCCGCGATGTTGCTTGCGACCAGTGCTGGCGCATGCGCGCAGCCCACGCCTGGTCAAGCGACATCTGCTGCGGTGGCCAAGCCACTTCCGTTCGTCAGCCCCATCTTTGGCGACAACATGGTCCTGCAGCGCGGCAAGCCCGACACCATTTGGGGCTGGTCCGACCCGGGCGATACCGTCCGAGTGCAGATCGGCGAAAACATCGCAACCGGCACCACCGGCCCCAATCGCCGGTGGCACGTGAAGATTCAGCCGCCTGCGCCGGGTGGATCTGTGTCATTCAATGAGCTCGAGCATCGTGGGACCAATAGTCATGTGCAGAAGTTATGTTGTGTCATCCTGATTGACGCCTGAGTCAGTGGAAATGCCGCATATCTTTACAAATCGTCACAAATCTTTACAAACGGAATCGCGTGAGTGTTCGTCTTAATCTGTAGGCACTCAAATGCCAAAGTTTACTCGGAAGCACGGATTTCTCTCTCTAGGGGTCAAAATGCAAACACTGTTCATGTTCAGGCGATTTCGCCAACCATTCCTATGTTTGGCCTCGGTGTTCTTGCCGGCCGCAGGTCTTATCGGATGTTTATCATCAGTCGGAACTATCACCACAGTTGCGGGAACCGCGGGTGAGGCAGGCTATGGGGGAGACGCCGCCGCCGCCACAAGCGCCAAGCTGGACAATCCACGGAAAATTGCGCTTGACTCCTCCGGAAATCTCTATATCGCAGACACTGTCAACAACGCTATCCGCAAGGTAACGGCATCAACCGGCATCATCACTACTGTTGCGGGAAACGGGACGCCCGGCAATAGCGGCGATAATGGTGTGGCGACAAATGCCACACTGAACAGCCCAAACGGCGTAGCGGTGGATTCCTCTGGCAACATTTACATCGCCGACACCGGGAACAATCTTATCCGCGAGGTTTCGGCTTCCTCGGGAGTCATCGAGAGGGTCGCGGGGAAAGGGACATCTGGCTACAGCGGGGACGAAGGTTATGCCACAAACGCAACTCTGAATAGTCCAAACGGCGTTGCATTGGACTCCTCCGGAGATATTTATATTGCTGATACAAATAACGACGTTATACGCAAAGTAACGGCCTCCAACGACATCATCATGACAGTCGCAGGTAGTGGAAGCGCCGGCTATAGCGGGGACAAAGGCGCGGCGACCAGCGCCAAGCTAACCATTCCAGACAGCGTAGCGGTAGATTCCTCCGGAAACGTTTATATTGCCGACACGGGCAACAACGTCATTCGCGAGGTCTCGGCTTCCTCTGGCGATATCACGACGATTGCCGGGAACGGCACTTCGGGCTATAGCGGGGACAATGGCGCTGCGACTAGCGCCAAGTTGAGCATTCCCAACGGCGTAGCTGTGGACTCCTCCGGGAACACTTACGTCGCCGACACGGGCAACAATGTGATCCGTGAGATAGTTGCTTCCTCCAGCGAAATCAAGACGGTCGCCGGTACGGGCACTTCGGGCTATAGCGGGGACAATGGTAAGTCAACGAGCGCCAAGCTGAATAGTCCCTATGGCGTCGCTTTGGATTCCTCTGGAGATATTTATATCGCCGATACTGGCAACGACATCATCCGGAAGGACACGATCAAATGAGAATGGTGTGAGCATGGCCCGCAACTGACCTACAAGATAGAGCCGGGATTGTCCGCGGGTTTGGTTTCTTCTCGGAGGTCTTGAGGCAGTCTTGAACAGAGGTAGCTTACTTGATTATCATCGCCGGTTTCGGCCGATCCAGACCGCGAAGCGCCTGTCGGAGATGGCCGAAGCGGAAGAGGTTGCCACTACGATTCCCAGATCTGCAAATTTCGCAAGGTCATGGATTCAGGCGCCTTCGCGTCTGGGACATGCGAGTGGGTTTGTCTGAGGTAATCTGCATGTG
>Ga0224557_1000732_pt1 | contig 35132 bp, 29 predicted proteins | sample 714S31014metaG_FD_180677 | JGI IMG/M metagenome (GOLD analysis project Ga0224557, IMG submission 180677) | Peat soil microbial communities from Stordalen Mire, Sweden - 717 S3 10-14 | ecosystem: Environmental > Terrestrial > Soil > Wetlands > Peat | place: Sweden: Norrbotten County, Stordalen... | reverse complement strand
GCGCGGCGAGACGGCGGCGTTCTTGCATAGCCGCAAAATCACGTCGGGGCGCACCTGGTCGTGTCATGCCTTATAGCTTACTGCCATAGAACCAAAGTTGTCACTATATTATGCGATGTTCAGTAAGTGCCCCCACGCTACTCACCGTACAGAGGCATATCGCTCTGGTCTGAGCAATAGCGGCCACGTGCCATAAGCACAATTTAGCCGCCGGGAACCTGTGCGGCTCCAGCTGCGTTGGAACCAAATGAAAAGGGCAATGTCTTGAAGGGGCACAGCCTTGCAGACTGCGGAAAAACTCAACCCGTGAGAGGGTACGGGCTTCACAGACTGCGGAAAACTCATTTGAGCGGGTAGTTCCTCTATTTTGAATGGGCGCGGCTGGTAGGTCGGGGTTTTAACCCCGACAGAATCCGCGCCACCTGATGGGCAAAAGAGGAGGCTGGGCTTAAGTCCCTTGAGGGAATCTCGAATCCAGAACAAGACCTGACCGCCGAACCCGCTAAACCGGCCGTGGCCAGCGTGCTTCCACGGTTGTCCCAATCCCGCCGCGCGGCCGGAACTCCCCCTTCACCACCGCCCACACCGGGTCGCACGCCTTCACCACGTCTTCCAGAACCTGATTCACGATGTTTTCCTGGAAAATTCCAAGATTGCGGTAGCTGAACAGGTACTCTTTCAGCGATTTCAGCTCCAGACACAGGTCCCGCGGCATATACCGGATGGTCAGCACGCCGAAATCCGGCATCCCCGTCTTCGGGCAAACCGAAGTCAGCTCCGGGTCGTTGATCGATATCTCATAGCCGGGAAACTGGTTCTGCCAGGTCTCGATCGCCGGAAAGGCAAAGTCCAGCCCAGCCTTGGCGTGTTCGTCGGTATAGCGCGGTCCCAGAGCCATATTCTCATTGTACGAGCCTGGCGACCGCTAACCAGTTATGCTCCCCTTGCATTTTTCTGCTCCTCCGAAGCTTTTCTTGAGTCCTATATACTGACTCTGGTTGAGTGAATGGCAGAACAGAGAAAGCAAACGGGGCGGCTCTGGCTTTGGCTGGGCGCGGCCATCCTGATTATCATCGTCTTCTTCGCGGCGCGCTTCCTCATGCGGGATCGGCTGCCGGTGCGTGAGGCGCGGGTGAGCCACCAGCCAATGGCGAACACCGTCAGCACCAACGGGCGCGTCGAGCCGGTGGTCAACGACGAGGTTCACAGCCCCATCCCGGCCATCGTCAAAGCGCTCTATGTGCAGCAGGGCGACCAGGTCCCGGTCGGCAAGCTCCTGTTGGAGTTGGACGACGTGCAGGCGCGCGCCCGGGTGGCAACCGCTGAAAGCGGCGTCAAGACAGCCCAGGCCGCCGTGGAAGCGGCCACCCAAAACGGAACCCTGCAAGAGCGCCAGGGGGTAGCGGCCGACGTTGCCCGTGCCCGCATCGACCGCGATCAGGCCCGCCACGACCTGGATGCGCTCACCAGGCTCCAATCCATAGGCGCGGCCTCGGCCAGCGAGGTGGCCGCTGCCCAACAGCGGCTGGATTCAGCCGAAGCTGTCCTGCACGCATCCGATCAGAGTTCACACAGCCGCTACTCGCCGGCTGAGGTGGCGCGGGCGCAGGCAGAGCTTGCCGACGCGGAAGCCAATCTGGCCGCGGCACGGGATGTGTTGGCCAAGACAGCCCCGCGCGCTGCCGTGGCCGGAACGGTTTACAGTCTCAATACCGGGCGCACCGAGTTTGCCGAGGAGGGCAAGCTGCTGCTGCAGGTGGCTGACCTGCACCATGTGCACGTGATGGCCTACTTCGACGAGCCCGACATCGGCCAACTGGCCGTCGGCCAGAAGGTTCAGATCAAGTGGGACGCCAAGCCCGGGCGTGTGTGGCAGGGCCACATTGTTCGCACTCCCTCAACGGTGATCATTTACGGCACGCGCACCGTCGGTGAAGTGCTCATCGACATCGACGGGGCCGACGGCGATCTCCTGCCGGATACCAACGTCACCGTTACCGTCACCACCTCCAGCGAGCCCAACGCCCTCAGTGTGCCCCGCGATGCGCTACACGTTGAGAACGGAAAACCCTACGTCTACAAGGTGGTTGGCAACGGGCTGGTACGAACCCCCGTAACCATCGGAATTCCCAATCTGATCCTGGCGCCCATCCTTTCCGGATTGCAGGAGGGAGACATTGTGGCCACTGGGACAACCAATGGACTGCCCTTGCAGGAGGGCGTTCCAATCAAGGTTGTGCGGTGATGCGATTGCCCTTTGCGATGGGTGGTCTGCCGGCAGGGTTGCTGGCGGCAGCCATCACCATTGCAGCGTCCGCGCAGGCCCCCCAACCGCCATTGGCCCCGTCCCTGGCCCAGGCCAACCTCGCATTGCAAGCCGGTGAGGCGGACAAGGCCCTGGCTCTGCTCAACTCTCTTCCCCCCTCCAGCGCCAGCCTGGCAGAGGCGCACAATCTTCAATGCCGCGTGCGCTTCACCCTCGAGCAGTGGGATGCCGCCGTAGCCGAGTGCGACCAGGCTGTCCGCCTCGACGGCCAAAACTCCGACGATCGCCTCTGGCTCGGCCGCGCCCTGGGCGAGAAGGCTGACCACGCCTCCTTCCTCAGCGCCTTTTCCCTCGCCAAGCGGGCCCGTGCCGAGTTTGAAGAGTCCGTGCGCCTCAATCCCCGCAATGCTGAAGCCCTGGGCGACCTGGGCGATTTTTACCGCCAGGCCCCCGGAGTGGTCGGCGGAGGCATTGAAAAAGCTCAGGCCATCGCCGCTCAACTGGACAAGGTGGACCCGGCGCGCGCGCATGAACTTCGCGGACGCATTGCCGAGCAACGCAAGGACTACCCCACCGCGGAGCAGGAGTTCAAGCAGGCCGTCGCGGCGGGTGCGCATCCCGCCCTCCAGTGGACCACCCTCGCCGGCTTCTATTCTCGCCGCAAGCGCTTCGATGAGATGGAATCGGCAGTGCGCAGCCTCATCGGCGCAACCGCGCATGACAAGCACGCAGCCGTTGCGCTCTATGACGGCGCAGACCTGCTCACAGAATCCAACCGCGACCCGGCGCTGGCCGCCAAAATGCTCGATGATTATCTGGCCGGCTCCGCAAAAACCGAGGAAGCCCCGGCGTTTATCGCCCACATCCGCCTGGCCCACCTCGAAGATCAGCTCGGCGACCCCGCCGCCGCAAATCGCGAACGCGCCGCGGCTCTGGCCCTGGCCCATGACTACAAGCCCACCCAGGAAACCAGACCCCCGGAAGCCAGAAATTGACTGGAAAAATGCACGTGAAGATCGCTCACAATCCGCGCCGGGCCTGGGCGCCAACCCTTTTCGCTTTGGCGCTTGCGGCTGCGCCCTCGCTCGCGCCGGCCCAGGTCTCGCTGGCCACCGTGGTCGACCTCGCGCAGCGCAACTCCAGCGCCGTCAAGCTCGCCAACACCGATTTGCAAAAGGCGCAAGCCGCCCTCGCCCAGACCCAGGATGCCTATATCCCCAATTTCGTGATCGGCTCCACGGTCGGTTACTCCTATGGCTTCCCCACCGGCCAGCCTTCCGTTGGAAGTGCCACCATGCAGTCGCTGGTTCTCAGCTTCTCCCAGCGCCAGTACATCAAAGCCGCCCGTGCCGGCTTGGACGCAGCCAATCTGAGCCTCAAGGACGCGAGCGAGCAGGTGGCTCTCGACGCTTCCACTACCTACATTGAGCTGGACACCGTTAACCGCGAACTCGCAGCGGCGCGTCAGCAGGAGACTTTCTCCGGGGATCTGGTTCGGATCGAGCAGCAGCGCACCGAGGCCGGGGTCGATTCTGACCTGGACCTGTTGCAGACCCGCCTGAAAGTCGCCCAGCTCAAGCTCCAGCGCCTTCATCTTGAAACCAGGGTCGCCACGCTGGCCAAGCAGCTTGCCGTTCTCACCGGGCTGCCCGTTGGCTCCATCCTCCCGGACCACGCCAGCATCCCGGAGATTCCCCCCATTACCGCAGAGGAAGCTCCGCGCAGCCTTCCCGGAATCGACGCCGCCGGCGCCCTTGCGCGCTCCAGGCAATTCCAGACCAAGGGAGACGACCTGTCGTGGCGCCGGCCTCAGATCGGATTCGGGGCTGTATACAACTACGACTCAAACGAGCTGAACAACTACAGCACCTACTACAAAAACTTCACCCCCAACAACGTCAGCTTCGGCATCCAGATCACGATTCCCTTCTTTGATTTCGCCCTTCGCGCCAAGGCCAAACAGACCGCGGCCGACGCACTGCGCGCGACCGTCGAAGCCGAACAGGCCCAGCGCCAGAACGACATCCAGATTGCCACCCTCACCGGCAGCCTGCGCGAGCTGGACGCTCTGGCCGAAGTTGCCGGCCTGAAGCGGCAGATCGCCGATGAACAGCTCAAATCCGTACTCGCGCAACTGGAGCTGGGAAACGGATCCGGAACCGGTCCAACCGCCCAGCCGCAGCTCTCCCCCAAAGCAGAGCAACTGGCTCGCATCGACGAGCGCCAGAAGTATCAGGATGCGCTGGACGCCGGTTTCGACCTCGCAAAGGCCCGGCTAAGCCTGCTCCGCGCCTTCGGCCACATGGAAGACTGGCTCCACGAACTGCACGGAAAATAGACCAGGATTCATCGCGATATGGCCTCCCTGTAAATGCTTGATGAATATAAGAACCTGTCAAATAACTCGGTCCTGGGTGAAGGGTACGGGCTTTACAGGCTCGGGAAAAACTCGTTCCAGCGTGGATTCGCGAGGGTTTTTGTATCAGGGCACGACTTCAGTCGTGCCGTAAGTGCCACAGAATCAATGTGGGCTTTAGCCCCTGAGGGATGATTTCCCGGATATTCGTTCCCGTTTTGCCATTTTTACTCACTTATGAAGCCCGTCCCCTTCAACTCCAAGGACAGGTCCTCAGAACCTGTCCAAAAACCTGCAAGGCCGCATACGGCGCTTCGTCCAGGGATGCGCTCCCCATCGCATCCGGAAAACGGCAGACTTTTTGCGGAAAATTATGCGCCCACGGCGCACAATGTGAATTGAATAGGGCGCGATAGCCCGACAGTAAGGGTAGTGAGTTCCACCACGCGAAGCACAGGTCTGGAGGCTGCGCACAGGCAGGCGCGGAAGCAGAGGGCCTTGTCTTGGCGGATTGGGTAAGCAAAATTCCCCTTGCACACCGAAAAAGCGGCATAACTCCTTTAACGTCTATATTCTGCAAATAACTCGTTTCGAATCAATAAGTTGGCGCGAAATCCCTGTCGTAACCCACTGAAAACAAGGAATTTCCCTACAGAGACGGGGTGGGGTAGGGGGGCCGTATATAAAGTGCAACAAACGGCAACCCCCTGCAGCTTGCGCTCTCCCGGCCATGCTCGCCCTCTGCTCCCGTGCGGGCGCTGCCCCCGAATTCTTTGACAGGTTCTGAGAGCTGCCATCCTCAGCGGAGTCTCCCGCAGTCTCATCGCGAGAGGCGCAGTCGAAGGACCTGCGTTGTCGCCTGCGTTCTTTGCGGAAGATAGTCCTCCGCTGGCGCACAATAGTCTATGGAGAAGGAGCACAGAACCCATGCCCGCTGCCCGTGGATTTCGAACGTATGAAAAACATCGCCAAAACTGCGCCCGCGTTCCCCTCCGCAACCCCGGACTTCCCCCAAACCAGCCACCCGCCATCCTGCCCAAAAGGAGAGAGGGTGTTTTTGGCCGTGAAAATGTGGAGTAGAACTTAACTTATTAATAATAAATGACTTATGGAGATCAAACTCACGGGAACACATCCGCTGTTTCCCTGCAAAACTGTAAACCGGAAGCTAACCAATTCAGAATCAATGGCTTACTCTGATCAACCTTAAAGGAACACAAAAACTGCGAGCTGTGAAACCGTGGACCTTCCGCGCGGCTGCCTCCGCCCCCGAGACTCCGTTTGCCGGAACAGGGTTGATATTCACCTAGACCAAAAATCGCGAATGACGCCTGACTAAATAGACGGAATGGTAGAATGAAAGAGATGCCTATGCCCCTGAAAACGCTTTTACTGAATCCGCCCTCGTTCGAGAACTTTGACGGTGGCGCGAGTTCGCGCTGGCCCGCAACGCGCGAGATTGAATCCTACTGGTACCCCGTCTGGCTCGCCTACCCGGCAGGCCTGCTGGAGGGTTCGCGCCTGCTGGATGCGCCCCCGCACCACGTCTCCGCCACGGAAACCATCAAGATCTGCAAGGACTACGAGTTCCTTGTCCTCTTCACCTCCACGGTCGGCTGGAAGAGCGACCAACACCTGGCCGTGGCCATCAAGGCCGCAAACCCTTCCATCCGCATCGCCTTCGTCGGCCCCCCGGTCACCACCGACCCGGAACGCGCCCTCAACGAGTGCGCTGCCCTTGATTTCATCTGCCGCCGCGAGTTCGACTACTCCGTGGTCGAGTTCGCCCAGGGCAAGCCCCTCAACGAGATCCTCGGCATCAGCTACAGGCTCGACGGCAAGATCCTCCACAACCCCGACCGTCCCCAGGTCGAAGACCTCGACGCCATGCCCTGGGCCACCAAAATCTACAAGCGCGACATGGACGTGACCCGCTACAACGTGCCCTTCCTGCTTCATCCTTTCATCGCGCTCTACTCCACCCGCGGTTGCCCCGCGCAGTGTACCTTCTGCCTCTGGCCCCAGACCCTCAGCGGCCACGCCTGGCGCAAGCGCTCCACCGACGATGTGGCCGCCGAGCTGAAATGGGCGAAAGAAAACTTCCCCGAGGTCAAGGAGTTCTTCTTCGACGACGACACCTTCAACATCCAGAAGGTCCGCACCATCGAGCTCTGCGAAAAGCTCAAGCCCCTCAACCTCACCTGGAGCTGCACCTCCCGCGTCACCACCGACTACGACACCCTCAAGGCCATGAAGGAGGCCGGCTGCCGCCTGCTCATCGTCGGCTTCGAGTCCGGCGACCCCCAGATCCTCAAGAACATCAAGAAGGGCGCCACCGTCGAGCGCGCCCGCCAGTTCGCCAAGGACTGCCGCGACCTCCGCCTCACCGTCCACGGCGACTTCATCCTCGGCCTGCCCGGAGAAACCAAGGAGTCCATCCGCAACACCATCAACTTCGCCAAGTCCCTGGACGTTGAAACCCTCCAGGTCTCCATCGCCCACGCCTACCCCGGCACCGAGTTTTACGACTACGCCAAGGCCAACGGTTTCATCGTGAATTCCGCGGCCATGAGCGACGAAGGCGGCCACCAGATGGCCCACATCGAGTACCCCGGCCTGCCCACCGACTACGTCCTCGAAATGGTCCACCGCTTCTACGACGAGTACTACTTCCGCCCCAAAGCCGCATTCCGCGTAGTCTGGAAGGCGTTTGTGAATCGCGATCTGCCCCGGCTTTACGTCGAGTCCAAGGCCTTCCTCAAGCTCCGCGCCCAGCGCAACAAGATGGTCAAAGCCGCCCGCAGCCACCAGGCCGATCCCCCCGCCCCCGTAAACGCCGGCGCATAACCGCCGGTTGCACAGAATCCACCGAGGGCGGCGCATAGCGTCCGCCCTCATTTTCTTGAGAGCCTCTTCAGCCAATTCAGCTTTGAATGAAGGGTACGGCCTTCAGCCCGTACGTTTAAGGCAGGGAAAGAATTGGGCTTTAGCCCCTGAGGGAAAGTTTTTCGGCAGCTCTCTTTCCCCGGAGGACTCAACCAGCAGACCAGAATCGGTTCTAACCGGAGGAACCCCAAAAAATCCATGCCTCACGAAAGACTAGCGCCGCGCCAATACCTGATCCTGTTGCTGGTCGCCACCTGCGCCCCTCTCGGCGATTCCTGCCTCTCGCGCGGCATGACCCACCTGCCGTCTATCTCGCTGTCTCATCCCCTTACGGTCATCGCCGCCGTCTTCACGCCCTGGATCGCCCTTGGCATCGTCTTCCTCATCGGCTTCTTCGCCAGTTATCTCACCGCTCTCTCGTGGGCTGACCTCACTTACGTCCTCCCCGCCACAGCATTCGGCAACGTCATCGTCGCCCTCTTCGCCCGCTTCTGGCTCCACGAGCCCATCTCCGTCGAACGCTGGGCGGGCATCGCTCTTATCACCCTCGGCGTAAGCTTCGTCGCCCAGGGCCCTTCCCTCACTGAACGCCCCGTCGATAAGCTGCTCGTCGCCAGTGGCCTCGCCATCGAAGGCCCGCTCGGCCAAATCCCGGAACCCGCTGTCCCCGGCGCCATCGGGGAAGAGGCCCAGCCGCAATGACCCTCCCCTACCCGAATCCCTGGGCCGCCGCCGCCATGATCGCCACCATCGTCCTCTTGTCCACCACCGGCGAAGTCCTCACCGCCGCCGCCATGAAGTCCTTCGGCGACCTCGACGACATTCGCGCCCATTCAGGCCTGAAAGGCGCCATCCGCGCCGTCCTCACCTGTCCGCTCTTCTTTGCCGGCGTCAGCTTCCTGGCCCTCGCCTTCTTCTCGCTGCTCTTCGCCCTCAACCACCTCAACCTCTCGCTCGTCGCCCCCGCCTCCGCCTCGCTCACCCTGGTCACCAACGCCATCGCCGGCAAAATCTTCCTCAAGGAAAACGTTGACCGCCGCCGCTGGACCGCCGCCGTCCTGGTCTGCATCGGCGTCTATTTCCTGGCACACTAATCGTGATCCCTAAGTCCTGTTCTTAGAGCATTTTCACCGATAGTGTAGGGTCATGGGTGCCCCACCCTCGCCGCGTCTTGGTTTTTGCGGCTAGGGTGGGACAGCACGATGCCCGCATTACAGCAAAAGTGAAATTGCTTTAGTCCCTGGTTCCTAAGAGCCGCATCAAGCCCCGCGGCCTCAAATCCGCATCCAGGATCCTTCGTGGCCCGCCAATGCTCGCGCAGACAGCCTCCGCCGCCAGATGCCCCGACCGTGCCGCGCTCTCCATCGTCGAAGGCCATCCCGTCGCCGTCCAATCCCCGGCCAGAAAGCAGTTCGGCCACGGCGATACAGCCGTAGGCCGCAACGCATCGATCCCCGGCGGCACGCCAAACGTAGCCCGCATCTCCTTCACCAGCACCGCCTTCTCCAACCTGGCTGCCGCAACCTGAGGAAAGAACTCGCCCAGCTCCTCCACCGCTTGCGCGATCGCCTCCTCGCGGCTCAGTTGCGCAAACCCGCGCGAAGCGCTCACCACCAGCTCTACATAACTCCCCTTGTCCTTGCGCCACGGCTGCAGCCGGCTCTTGTTGTACAACCAGTGAATCTCCCGGTCCAGCAGCACCGCGTGCTCGAGCTCCGTAATCTCCCGGTCGAACCACAGATGTACGCTGCAAATCGGCCCATGCTCGTGCCGTTCAAGCTGCGCGGCCAGCCCATCGGCGCCATCGGTCGCCGGCATGTGCGGCAGCAGCTTGGCCGTAGCCTCAAAAGACAGCGCCAGCACCAGAAACTCCGACGCCAGCTCGCTGCCCCGTGTCGCCACCGTCCATTGCGAGGTCTCCTCATCCCATCCCGCCGACTCCACACTCGTGTTGTACAGAATGCTCGAACCGCATTCCTGCAAAAAACTCGCCGCCCCCGCATAGAGCTCGCTCAGCGGCACAGCACTCATCCCCATGCTGCCAGCGAACGCCGAATTCATGAACAACTCGCGGATCACCTTCGCCGCGTACGGCAACGCAATCGAATCGATGTCCGCATTGAGCGCGCTCGCAATCACCAGCCGCCAGAAGCGATTGAGCGCGCCCCCCGTCTGCTTATGCCGCCGCAGCCAATCCCCCAGGCTTTCAGTCGAGCTGCGCGGCACTGGCCGCATCAGCGCCGCAAACGCCCGCCCCAGCGCCAACTTGTCGGCAAACGAGAAGGCCTTGGCTGCCATCAGCTTTGGCAGCCCGTGCAGCGGCGCCGGCAGCCACGAAGGACCAAGCCGCGAACGCCTTCCACCCGGCTCAATCATCGTCATCTCGCTGGTCCAGTGAATCTGGTCCGCAACCCCGATCCGCCGGTAGAATCCCTGCAAGTTCGTGCAGCAGCCAAACAGCACATGCTGGCAGTTATCGATGACCTCGTCTACTCCTGGATGCAGATACGAACTCGCCCGTCCGCCCAGGTAGCCGCGCCGCTCCACCAATTGCACGCGCAGGCCCGCCTCGGCCAGGGCGCAAGCCGCGCTCATCCCCGCCACGCCCCCGCCCACCACCGTGACGGTTCTCCCCGAAGTCTGCTCCAAACCGCTCAACGTCTCCCCATCACCCAACCAACCGCGCCCAACCCATCCGCGCCAATCCCACCGCCAGAATTCCCAGCTTCTCCATCATCGGCACGCTCGCCCGCCGCGAAAACACATCGAAATCCGCCCGCTCAATCCGCTTCAGCAGCCCATGATAGATCGCGACCAGAACCCACAGCGCCGGCCGGCTCTCCCTGTCGATCAGCGGCATTAATGCCTGCGCCGATTCGTAATACCCCTCCGCCCGCCGCCCAAGCTCTTCAAGCAACGCCCGCTCATTCGCCGTCGGCGCCGCACCGGGCGCCCGATGCAGCAGCGAATCCAGCGCAACCCCTTGCGCCTTCAAATCCTCAAGGGGCAGATACACGCGATTCCGCTCCGCATCCTCGGCCACGTCGCGCAGAATGTTCGTCAACTGGAAAGCAATCCCCGTCTCTTCCGCCAGTTTCTCCGCCTTGCGGTCTGTGTAACCAAAGATGCGGATGCAAACCAGCCCCACCACCGAAGCCACCAGGTAGCAGTACCCGTACAAATCCTCAAATGTAGCGTACGTGTAAGGCGCATCGCTCGCAGCCTGCTTCAGGTCCATCGTCACCCCGGCCACCAGCTCATCCAGCAGCCCCAATGGAATCGCAAACCGCACCGTCGCATCGCGCACCGCTACAAAAACCGGGTCATCGCTCCGGCCTTCCGCGCTAACCCCGCGCCATGCCTTGAGCCACGCATCCAGGCGGGAGCGCCGTTCTTCGAGGGAAAAGCCTTCGTCGTCGGCCAAATCGTCAGCCTGGCGCATGAAGGCATAGATCGCGCAGATCGCGTTGCGCCTCGCCTCGGGCAGCGCCACAAACGCATAATAGAAGTTCTTCGCCTCGCGCCTGGCAATCGCCCGGCACGCCGCGTAGGCCTCATCCAGCGTGAGCCCGCCCTCCCTCCGCCCGTTCAATGGAGCTTCCTGCCTCAATCCGCCTGCTCTGTGCGCCGCCCGCCTCTGCCCAGGCTCAGAAACGGCAGCAGCTTGGCCGTCACGGCCCGCAGCGCAAGCCCGGCCTTGGTCGTCTTCGAGATTGCCGGCCGCGCACTCAATACGTCGTAGTCCTGCCGTTCGATCGCCCGCAGAATCTCCAGCCCCCCGCGGCTGAACAGGTCCAGGTCCACCGCCAGATCCCGGTTCACCATCCCGATCAGCGGCAATCCCTCTTCAAACAGCTCCCGCGCGTATTCCACCTCGCAATGCAGCAGCGCGCGAAACTCCGGCGTCGCAATCCCCTCGCCGATGTTCACATCGCTCACGTGATAGAACTGCATGTCCTTCTGCGGCAAATACACTCGTCCCCTGGCGTAGTCCTCGCGCACATCCTGCCAAAAGTTAGCCAACTGCAGCGCCGTGCAGGTCGCGTCGGAAAGCCGGAACCGCTCATCAGATTCCTCAGTGGGCGCCTCGCCGCAGGCGTAAAGCACCAGCCGTCCCACCGGATTGGCCGAGCACCGGCAGTAAGCCAGCACGTCCTCCATGGTTGCGTACCGCGTAACTGTCTGGTCCTGCCGGAACGCCGTCAGCAGGTCCGCAAACGGCTCCTTGGGAATCGAGCATTCGCGGATCGTCTCCTTAAGCGCCACAAACACCGGATGCCGCGCCTTGCCCGCGTAGCACGCATCCAACTCTTCGCTCCAAAGCTCCAGGAGCGCCAGCGCCTCGGCCGTCCCGCCCACCTCGTCGCCTAGGTCGTCTGAAATCCTGCAGTACGCATAGATCGCGTGAAAATGCGGCCGCAGCGCTTTGGGCAGGAACCACGACGCCACGTGAAAATTCTCGTAGTGCGTCTCCGCCAGCCGCTGGCAATAAGCCCGCGCTTCGTCCAGCGCCGGTGCAACCTCGGGAATCCGATAGCTCTCCGGCAGCGCCGCCCAGCCGCGCGCAAGCAGCTCATCCCTATCCAGCGCTCCTGTCTCCGGCGCCGCCGCGTCATTGTCAGTTTTCCCGGTTGCCACGCTCATCGCTTCCCCTCAGGGCACAATGGCGGTCTTGATGTCGCTGCCCCGGTTCATCAGCTTCTCAAAAACGCGGTTGAGTTCGTACAAATGGGCGTGACCGGTAATAAACGCCTGCGCCTGGAACCGTCCCCCGGCAATCAGCTCCAGCGCCCTGCGGCAAATCGCCGGCGTGTGATGGAACGTGGCCCGCAGCGTGATGTCGCTGTAGTGTATGCGGTTGGTGTCCAGGGTCACCTGCGTGTCCACGGCGCAGCCGCCGAAGAAGTTCACCGTGCCGCCCTTGCGCACCAGTTCCACCGCCTCTTGCCACGCATCCGGAACCCCAACTGCTTCAATCGCGATATCCACGCCCCGATTCACCGGCGTCAGCGCGCGCGTCTCGCGGATGGCCCTGCGAATGCTCGTCGTCTGCACCACATGCGCTGCGCCCAGTTGTCGCGCCGCTTCCACCTGCCCGTCATGCTTCACAATCGCAATCGCTTCACATCCGGCCAGCGCCGCCACATGCAGAATCATCAGCCCCAATGGGCCCCCGCCGATCACCGCCACCGTATCCCCGCTCCGTGGTCGCGAGTCCTCAAACCCATGCACCGCGCAGGCCAGCGGCTCGGTCAGCGCCGCGTGCTCCAGCGGCACATGGTCCGGAACATGCAGCGTATTCTTGGCCACGATCCGCGCTGGAATGCGGATGAACTCCGCATACGCCCCATTGTTGAACAGCAGGTCGTCGCAAAGGTTCTCCTGGCCGCGCCCGCAGAAATAACACTGCCCGCACGGCGCCGAGTTCAGCGCCACCACGCGGTCGCCGGGTGCGAAATCGATCACTCCCTCGCCCGCCTGCACTACCGTCCCCGCCAACTCATGGCCAAACAGAGCGGGAGGCACAATCATCCGCGCATGGTACCCGCGCCGGAAAACCTTCAAGTCCGTTCCGCACGTCAGCGCGGCGCCCACGCGCACAATCAATTCGCCCGGCGCCGCCTCCGGCACCGGCACCCGTTCGATACGCATATCTTCGCGTCCGTGGAGGATTGCGGCCTTCATGGTGGTCGCCATCAAGTCCCTCCTACTCTGCCCCGGCTCCAGGCACAGGCTCAATCATAATCTTCATCGAGTCCGCCTTGGGGTGCGAAGCCACCTCAATCGCTTCAACCGCCTCCTCCAGCGCAAAGCGATGGCTGATCAGTTGGGTCAGATCGAATCCGGTTCGATAGCCGCCGAACACCAGATCGGTCACCTCGTCCAGAATCTCGAATGACGAAGAGTACGAGCCCAGCAGGGTCTTCTCGTCCATGCACACCGCGCCGGGGTCGATTGTCGCTTCCCCGTGCTGTGTCTGTGCAAACAGCATCACCTTCCCGCCCGGCCGCACCGCGTCCATCGCCGTGCCGATCAGCGTATTGCCGCCCACCGCCAGAATCACCGCGTCCGCCCCGCGCCCGTCGGTCTCTTCAAACACCCTCCCCACCACATCCTCGCGGCCGGCATCGATCGCATCCCGGAGGCCGAATTTCGCGGCAATGGCGTGACGCTCCGGATAAAGATCGGACGTCAGCACCCGCGCCCCGGTGCGAAGGGCGAGCGCCGCGTGCATCAGCCCGATGGGTCCCTGCCCGATCACCAGAACCGTGTCGTCCGCGGCAAGATTCAACAGCTTGACGCCCTTCAGAACCGTATTCACCGGCTCCACAAACGCCGCCTGCTCAAACGGCACACCATCGGGAATCCGCACCACCCCCCGGCTGTCCACAATCCAGTCCAGGACTCGAATATATTCCGCAAACCCGCCGCCCGAAGGCTCGAACCCCGCCGTAACCCCAACCTTCTTGTAAAGAGGACACTGCGCCGGCGTCTGCTTGCGGCAGAAGTAGCACTCGCCGCACGGAACGTGATGGTGGACCACCACCCGCTCGCCCATCTCAAACCGCGTCGCGCCCTCGCCCACTTTCACGATGGTTCCCGCCATCTCGTGCCCGAAGATGCGCGGCGCCGAGTGCGAACCGGTGTGAATCTTCTTCAGATCCGTCCCGCAGATTCCGCACGTAGCCACCTTGACCAGCAACTCGCCCGGCCCAATCGCCGGCACCGGAACAGTCTCCACGCGCATGTCGTTCACGCCGCGGTAAACCACGGCCCGCATGGTGGCGGGAATCTTCGCGTCGATCTGGCTTTCAACGTTTGAGATTTGGGTAGCCATTGCGCTGGGTGATAGCTCCTCGTCCATCCAGAGTTTCGAGCAGGGACTCCCTGATGCCCTGGGCAGCCTTCCTGCTATTCTCACCCATCCGCATCAATCCAAGCCAGTACCACGGCCGAAGAAGAACAAAAAGCACAAACCCCACCACTTGAAACCGCCCATTCGCCGAGATAAACCGATTGAAATCAGGCAGTTTGTCGGTAGGGCCGTCGCTCACTCCCTTGACGCAATAAAAAGGAATGCCCCGCATCTGCGCCAGCCGCGCAACCCCCGCCGCCTCCATGTCCACCAGCCCCGCCCCGTACGCCGCTGCCAGCCGCTGCTTCTCCTGTCCGTCCGCAACCCTCGCGCTCGTAACCAACCAGCAATCGTCTGGGTGCCCTGGCAACGACTGGGACAAATCTGGGCGCCCCACCCTCGCGATCCGCCGCGGCGGATTTTTGTCGCTAGGGTGGGAGTCAACGGACTCATCCTCCCAAGCCTGGGTCCGAAACCGCTCCCCGGTCCGCGCATCGATCGCACCCGCAACCCAATAAGCCTTCCCGGCCTTAAACTCCTCGCTTAGAGCCCCCGCCCAGCCAATCGAAATCACTTGATCGACAGCCCCATCGCGCTCAATCTCCGCAAAGGCCCGCGTCGCGGCATCCACGCCGGCTCCTGCACAGGCCGCCACCCACTCGCCCCCACCTGATTTCCAGCGCCACACATCCACGCCGTTGCGCCGCGCATGCGCCCACCCCCGCACCAGCGGCTTCAACTCCCCCGCCATCGCCGCAATGATCGCCACGCGCGTCAAGGCGCGTACCCATGCGCCCGGAACCACTCGATCGCCGCCCGCATCGCTGGGTAAATCGGCACAATCCTGAACCCCAGCTCCTGCTGCGCGTGCGCGCTGGAGGCGTACATCTTCTTGCGCCCCATCCGCACCTCTTCGAGAGTCGCTCTCGGCTCGCGCCCGCGAATCCGCCCCGTGATCCACTCCTCAAAAAACGCATATGTAGCCGCAACGCCAAACGGAATCCTCATCGTCGGCGACGGAATCCCCGTAATCGCCGACATCTTGTCCAGAATCTGCTTCAGAGTCAGGTTTTCCCCGCCCAGAATGTACCGCTTGCCCGGCGTCCCCACCGTCAGCGCCGCCGCGTGCGTGCGCGCCACCTCCGCCACATCCACCAGGTTCAGCCCCGTGTCCATGTAAGCCGGAAACTTCCGGTTCAAAAAGTCCACAAAGATCCGCCCCGTCGGCGTCGGCTTCGCATCGTTCGGCCCAATCGGCGTCGTGGGATTCAGAATGATGACCTTCTGCCCACCCTCCGCCGCGGCAACCGCTTCCCGCTCGGCCAGAAACTTCGACCGCTTGTAGTGCCCCACCATGTCTTTGAGCGAAACCGGCGTGTCTTCATTGATGACCAGGCCATCGGTTCTAAAGTGCATCGTCGCCACGCTGGAGGTATACACAAACCGCGGCACCTCGGTCTCGCGCGCCATCCGCAGCAACTCCCGCGTCCCATCCACATTCGTGCGGTACATCGCCTTCGGATCGCGAATCCACAGCCGGTAGTCCGCAGCCACATGAACTACGGCGTCGCAACCCGCAAGCGCCGGCCTGAGCGATTCCGGCTCGCTCAAATCCCCCACGTGCGTCTCGCCGCGAATGCCTTCCAGATTCTTCAGGTTGCTGGTCTTGCGCACCAGCAGCCGCAGCTCCGCGCCCTCGGCCGCCAGCGTCTGCGCCACATGGTGCCCCACAAATCCCGTCGCGCCTGTAAGGAAGACTTTCATGGTCGAATCGTGTCAGCGTTGTCAGCGAAGTTAGCGTTGTTGGCGGTGTTAGTCAAAAAAAACAGAGTCAGCCTGTCAACTCGATGCTAACTCCGCTATCACGCGCGAAGCGCGGCTAACTCCCCTAGCCCCGCTGTCCTGCTAATCCAGCGCTTCCGGATGCAGCGCAATCCCCTGCTCGCCCGCCGCCTTGCGCTCGTTGTACTTCTTCACCCAATCTTCCCAGTGCTTACCCGCCGCCCGATCCTTGCCGAACGCAAGCCGCGCAATCTCCGCGTAACTCACCTTCCGCTTCTCCGGCGCGCTCGGCGTGAAGTACTGCACATACGAATCGGCCAGCGTCGCTCCCGTATGCCGGTTGAAGATGAAGGCCTCGATCCGCTCCCCGCTCTTCAGCGTCAGCGTCACATCGCCGCGATAGTCGAACGCCTTTTCCAGAGCCAGCCGCAGATCGTCCTCGCCCGCCAGTTCAGGAATCCAGCCCTCCAGGTTATCGTGCTCGGAACCCGGAGCCAGTTCCAGCGCCTCCACCTGCTCCAGCGTGTACTTCAGCACTTCGGCCGTCATACGTGGGTCTCCTCAAGGCTGTGAACAGGCTCCGCGATCTGGACAAGGGTCGCCGGCCCATGCGGCACCGCCTCATTCAGCAGCTTCAGCGCGTGCTCATCGCGATACAGGCTGAACGTCCCGCGCACTATCCCCCAGAATCCCTTCAGCGAGGTGAACCCTTCAATCACCGCCGTTGGCTCATAACCGCAACTCACCATGCAGTTGGCGCACTTCGGGTTCCCGCTGGCCACGCCGTACTCTTCCCACTTAGTGGTCTCGATCAGCTCCTTGTAAGTCTCCGTATAACCATCCTGCAGCAGGTAACACGGCCTCTGCCAGCCGAAGATGTTATACGCCGGCGATCCCCACGGGGTACATTCATACTTCCGGTCGCCCATCAAAAACTCAAGAAACAAAGGAGACATATTGAACTTCCACGTCGGCTTGCGATTCGACAAAATCGCGCGGAACAGCCGCCGCACCCGCGCCCGTCCCATAAATCGATTCTGATCCGGCGCCTTGTCGTAGCTGTACCCGGGCGAAAGCACAATCCCCTCCACGCCCATGTCCATCACTTCGTCGAAGAACCCGCGCACGCTGTTCGGGTCCGTCCCGTCGAAGAAGGTCGCGTTGGTGGTCACCCGGAACCCCCGCTTCACCGCCTCCTTGATGCCCTCCACCGCAATGTCGTACCCGCCCTCGCGGCAAACTGAAAAATCGTGGTGCTCGCGCTGCCCATCCAGGTGAACGGAAAAGGTCAGGTACTTCGACGGCGTAAACTCCGGCAGCCGCCGCTTCAACTCGAGAGCGTTCGTGCACAGGTAAACGTACTTCTTCCGCGCCACCAGCCCATTGACAATCTCCACAATCTGCGGATGCAGCAGCGGCTCGCCGCCAGGCAGCGACACCATCGGCGCGCCGCACTCATCCACAGCGGCAAAACACTCCTCCGGCGAAAGCTGTTTTTTCAAAATATGTGGCGGATACTGCACCTTGCCGCACCCGGCGCATGCCAGGTTGCAGCGGAAGAGAGGTTCCAGCATCAGCACCAGCGGATACCGCTTGTTGCCGGCCAGCTTCTTCTTCAGCACGTAGGTGGCAACCGTCCACATCTGAGAGATAGGAACAGCCATCTTTGAGTTAACCTCCAGCGCCGAGTGGGGCGCGTTCCATTGCCCGAAGGTAGCCGGTCAAAGCCATCAACGGGAAGTATTGGCGATACAAGTTGTAAGACAGGTAAAAAACCCTGGGGAAGCCTGTTCCAGTGTACAGCGCCTGCCGTGTGATTCCAGCTCCAGTCCGCTCATCCCAGCTGCCGCCCGCTTGCTGCCGCGTCAGCAGCCAGCGAACTCCCTTGGCGATCGAGTCCGACCGGTCGTCGCCTGCCGCCAGCAGCCCCAGCAGCGCCCAGGCCGTCTGCGACGGCGAGCTCGGTCCCACGCCGCGCGTATTCGAATCGTCGTAACTCCCGCACGTCTCGCCCCACCCCCCGTCCGGATTCTGCACCATCCGTATCCACTCCGCCGCCTGCTGAATCTGCGGCTCATGATTGTCGATGCCGATCGCTTCCAGCCCCCGCAGCACCAGGAACGTCCCGTAAATGTAGTTCACGCCCCAGCGGCCAAACCAGCTTCCGTCCGGCTCCTGCTCGCTCAGGATGAACTTGATCGCCTTCTCCACCCGCTTGTCGTCGCGGCTATATCCATAGGTCGCCAGCATCTCCAGGATTCTTCCCGTAATGTCCACCGTCGGCGGATCCAGCATCGCGTTGTGATCCGCAAACGGAATGTACTGGAAGATCATCTTGGTGTTGTTCTTGTCGAAGCTGCCCCAGCCGCCGCTGCGGCACTGCATGGCAAACTCCCACTCGATGGCCCGCTGCGCCACCTTGTGCTGGTAGCCTTCGCGGGGATTCTCCACCTTGGTCAGCGCCAGCAGCACCTGCGCCGTGTCGTCCGTGTCGGGATAGAACTCGTTGTTGAATTCGAAATACCAGCCGCCCGGCTCGGTGTTCGGCGCCTTCACCGCCCAGTCGCCCCTGTGCCGCACCTCCTTGGCCAGCAGCCAGTCCGCCGCTTTGATCATCCGCGGATCGTCGCGCTTCACCCCCGCCTCGCCGAGCACGTACACCGCCTGCGCCGTGTCCCACACCGGCGAGGCGCAGGGCTGCATGCGAAACGTCGGCTCCGGCACATCTGCCGTCGCCGGCTGCTCGATACCCAGCTTCTCAAACTCGTCCAGCGCGCGAATCACCTGCGGATCGTCCTCGGAGTAGCCCAGGCAGCGCAGCGCAATGATCGCGTTCAACATCGCCGGATAGATGGCGCCCAGCCCGTCCGTCATCTCGAGGCGCGCCAAAACCCACTTCTCCGCTTTGCGCAGGGCCAGCGTGCGTAGCGGGCGGATGTGAACCGCCTCCGCAAAATGCAGAATCCTGTCCAGAATCAGAAAAAAATTGCGCCATGACACCAGCGTCTTGCGATCCATCCGCAACCGCAGCGTCGCGTTGGCCCGCCCGCCCACAAACAACTCATCGATCCCCTGCTCGGGCGCAATCTTCTTGAATGGCTTCCGGGCATACATAATCGCCAGCGGCACAAGAATCGACCGCGACCACGAAGAAATCTCGTAGATATTGAAGTAAAACCACTTGGGAAACAGAACAATCTCCGGCGGAATCGCCGGAACCGCATCGTAATCGTACTCGCCCAGCGCGCACAGGTACATCTTCGTAAAGGTGTTCGTCGCCACCACGCCGCCGTGCGCCAGCACCCACTCGCGGCACTTCTTGAGCCGCGGATCCTCCCCGCCAATCCCCATCAGCTTGGCGGAGGAATAACACTTCACTGAAAGCGAGATATTCCCCGGCCCGCCCGGATAAATGCTCCAGCTCCCATCCTCATTCTGGTAGCGCATCATCTCCGTCAGCGCGCGCCTCAGCCGCCCCGGGTCGCCGCTCTCCAGCAGCGTGTGCAGAAAGATGTAGTCGGCCTCCAGCATCGAGTCCGCCTCCAGCTCCCCGCACCAATACCCCTCAGGATGCTGCTGAGAAAGAAGGAACTCCCGCGACTGCACAATAGCCGACTCCACATCCTTGAGGTCCGCGTCCAGCCTGCCGAATCGCAGCGCCGCACCCTTGGGTGTCGAGGCCTTCACTGCCGCCACCCCGGCCGTCGCGGATTGCTTCTTCCCCTGCTGATTGCTCATGCGGTTTGAAACGCCTCAGTACTCTGTTAGCTTTGATCTGTTAGCTCTTAGCCGTTAGCTGACCCCTGATCCCTGACCACTGATCCGTGCTCTTCTCACCGCACCGCCACAGCCCCGGCCCCGCCTGCGCTGCCAATCGCCTGCACAATCTCCGGCGGCAGCCCGAACCGCACATTTTCCGGCATCACTTCCACCTCTTCGACGCTATCAAAACCGTTTAGTCGCAAGTAATTGACCACGTCTTCCACCAGCACCTCGGGCGCCGACGCCCCTGCCGTCACCGCAACGGTACTCACGCCCTCCAGCCATTTGGGGTCGATGGCCTGCGAGTTGTCGATCAAATAACCGATCGTCCCCAGGTTCCGCGAAACCTCCACCAGCCGGTTGGAGTTCGAACTGTTGGTCGATCCCACCACCAGCACCAGCCCCGCATCGTGCGCCACGTTGCGCACCGCCACCTGCCGGTTCTCCGTCGCGTAGCAGATGTCCTGCGAATGCGGCCCGGCAATGTTCGGAAACTTCTCCCTCAGCGCATGAATGATGTCCCGCGCCTCGTCCAGGCTCAGCGTGGTCTGCGTCAGATACGCCACGCGGTTCGGGTCGGGCACCTTCAACTCCGCAACCTCCGCCACGTTCGAAACCACCTGGGTCACCTCCGGCGCCTCGCCCAGCGTGCCCTCGATCTCGTCGTGGTCCCGGTGCCCAATCAGCACCAGCGAGTAGCCCTGTTTGGCAAACTTCACCGCCTCGATGTGTACCTTGGTTACCAGCGGGCAGGTCGCGTCGATCACCCTCAGGCCTCGCCCCTTGCTCCGGTCCCGCACCGCCGGAGAAACCCCGTGCGCCGAATAGATCACCCTCTGCCCGTTCGGCACATCGTCGATTTCATGAACAAAAATCGCGCCTTTGTCCGCCAACTCGTTTACAACATAGCGGTTATGCACAATCTCCCGGCGCACGTAAATCGGCGCGCCAAAGGTTTCCAAAGCGATCTTCACAATGTCGATCGCGCGCACCACGCCCGCGCAAAAGCCTCGCGGCTTCAGCAACAACACCCTTTTCTGACCGGGGGAAGTCTCGGCGTGATTACCGTTCGAGATGGAATCGAGCACAGTAGGGGTCACTCTTTGAGTATACCAATCGCCGCATCGAAAGGGACAGCAAAGACGAGCCAAACCCGGCAGGCAGCCCCGATCTCAATCATTCCCCCTTTTGAGCGCCATCTCGTCCCTGTGGTACGGTTACCTGGATCAAACCTCCGCGTCTCCGGTTTTACCCTTGCTCACGGTCGATTCAGAGGTCTCCCAACCGGCCTGCCGCGGAAAGGCGGCAAATTATGAAGCTAAAACTCCTCCTCAGTTGTATCCTCGTGCTCTGTTCTGCCTCGATCGCCACCGCGCAGTCGCCGCACCAACAGCCGCTTCGCTCCTCCACGCAAATCGTTGTCGTCACCACGCCCGATTGGACCACCGTCGAAGGCCGGTTGCAGCGGTATGAGCGCACACAAGCGAACAAACGATGGAAGCGAGTCGGTAACGCGATCGCAATCGTGGTGGGAAAGAACGGCCTGGGATGGGGCGCCGGCCTCATTCCAACCGACAGTCCCTCCACGCGCAGCCCACAGGATCCGGTGAAGAAAGAGGGCGACGGCAAATCCCCGGCCGGAATCTTCCGCCTGAGCGCGGCCTTTGGCTATGCCGCCCAACCGCCGCCGGGATGGAAAATGCCGTACACCAGCCTCACGCCGTCCGTTGAATGCGTGGACGATAGTGCTTCCCGCTTCTACAACCGCGTTCTCGATCGCGCCACCGTTTCGCCAGACTGGCACAGCTCTGAACACATGTTGCAAGCCGGCGAGGCCTACCGCTGGGGCGTTGTCGTCGATCACAACGCCAATCCAGCCGTTCCCGCCGCCGGCTCCTGCATCTTCTTGCACATCTGGGCCGGCCGCGGAATAGGAACCACCGGCTGCACCGCCATGCCTCAGGAACTGCTTGAACCCATCCTTGCCTGGCTTGACCCAGCCAGAAATCCCCTCCTCGTCCAGTTGCCGCTGGCGCAATACAAAAAGCTGAGAGGGCACTGGCACTTGCCCAGGCTGTCAAAACCCTGAGCCGCGGAAGACCGATTTAGGGACTAAATCCGGGTGTCCCAGGTTTCGCATCTCAGACCCGGGATTGAGCGCGAGCGTGAACCCGCTCACAACCCCTCACCGGCTCCCCGCAATCATCTGCCCCGCATGTTGCAAGCTGGTCTCCGTCACCTTCGCCCCGCTCAGCATCCGCGCAACCTCGTGCGTCCGCGCCCGGTCGTCGAGCAGCCGCACCTGCATCTTCGTCCGCCCGTCGGCCTCCCGCTTGTCGATCAGAAAATGCTGGTCGGCGAACGCCGCAATCTGCGGCAAATGCGTCACGCACAGCACCTGCTGCCCCCGGCTCAGAGCCTTCAGTTTCTGTCCCACTGCCTCGGCCGCCCGCCCGCCAATCCCTATATCAATCTCGTCGAACACCAGCGTCCGCGGCGTCGGCGTCTTCTTCTTCAGCTTCACCGCGCCCTCTTCCACGCTCACCTTCAGGGCCAGCATCACCCGGCTCATCTCCCCGCCTGATGCAATCTGGTCCAGCGCCTTCAGCGGCTCGCCCGGATTGGTCGCAATCCGGCATTCCACCTGGTCCCACCCGCTCGCCGTCCATCCCGATTGCTGTTCGCTCGCCGTCACCGCCACCTCGAACCGCACCTTCATCGCCAGCGAGTTGATCTGCCCCTCAGCCAGCTTGGCCAGTTTGCCCGCCGCGGCCTTCCGCTCCCCGCTCAGTGCACTCGCAACCGTCCGATAACCCGCCGCCGCTGTGTCCAACTCCAACCTCAACTGCCGAAGAATCTCGTCCCGGTCCTCCACCTCGGCCAGCCTCCGCGCCACCTCTTCGCCAAACGCTATAACCTCGGCTATCGTCTTGCCGTACTTGCGTTTCAGCCGGTCCAGCGCCGCCAGCCGGTCCTCGATCTCCGCCAGCCGCTCCGGCGACGCATTGATCCCCTCCGCATAGTCCCGCAAACTCGCGCCCACATCCCCCACCGTAGCCCGCGCCGACTCCAGTTGCTGCACCGCCTCCTTAAATCTGCCGTCGTATCGCGCCAACTCCTCCACATTCCTGACCGCCGCCCGCAGCGCAACCTCCGCCGAAGCCCCGCCCTCATAAAGCTGCTCGAACGCCCCCATCGCCGCCGCGTACAGCTTCTCCGCGTTGGCGAGCACCCGCTTCTCCGTCTCCAGCGCCTCGTCTTCGCCGGCCTCCAGTCGCGCCTGCTCGATCTCCTTCCGCTGGTAGTTCCACAGGTCCACCATCCGCAGCCGGTCCTGCTCGCCCTCGACCAACTCGTCCAGCTTCTTCCGCGCCTCGCGCCACCGCGCGTACGCCTCGCCCACCGCCTCCGTTGAGATCCCCCCAAACCGGTCCAGGAGAATCCGTTGCTGCGCCTGGTCGAAGCTGCTCAGGCTCTCGCTCTGCGCATGAACCAGCGCCAGTTCCGGCGCCAGCAGCTTCAGCACCGCTACCGTGGCCGGCTGGTTGTTCACAAACACCCGCCCCTTGCCCGTGGCCAGAATCTCCCGCCGCAGGATGATCTCGTTTCCTTCCGAGTCGATCCCGTTCTCTTCCAGAATCTGCTCTGCCCCCGGCGTCGACTCGAAAACGCAGGCCACCACCGCCTTTTCTGCTCCGTGCCGCACCACCTCCGCCCACGCCTTGCCGCCCATCAGCAGCGCCAGCGCATCCACCAGAATTGACTTCCCCGCTCCCGTCTCTCCCGTAAGCAGGTTCAACCCCGGCCCAAACACCGCAATGGCGTGGTCGATCACCGCGTAGTTCTCCGCGCGCAGCTCAACAAGCATCTTTTGCGACCCTCTTGGAACGTGGTCAATAACAAGCACCATGGTAGGCGAGTGCTTCAGCCCTGACAATCCGAGCGCAGCATAGCACGAACGCCGCTTCCGCGCCCCTCGTGAACCAACCCCCGCAACCCCCGGAGGCACCACATCGATAACTTGGAAGCCGCCATCCCGTCTGATACCGTGGATATTGAGGTGAATGCCGATTCTTACTGCTGCCTTCCTCGTCATCCTGCAGGCTGACAGTGGCGCCGCCCCCTCGGGGACGCAGGGCCCCAGCGCGCTCCTGGAAATGCTCTCGAACATCGGCGCTGTGGCCATGGCCGTGCTGGTGCTGCTGCTCATCGCCAGTCTCTACTCCTGGACCGTGATCCTGGGCAAATCCTCCACCTTCCGCAAGGCCACCAAGGAGAGCCGCCGCTTCATCCGCGCCTTTCGCAAGGCCTCCCGCCTGCAGGAGATCGCCGCCCTCGCCACCGACTGCAAGGCCAGTCCGCTGGCCCAGGTCTTTGAAGATGTCTACGAGACCTACAGACGCCAGACCGGCGGCACCGGTCCGCCGCGCAATCTCGCGCCCATCGAGCGCTCCGCCCAGACCGCCGCCAGCGAGGCCGTCACCAGCCTCGAACGTCGCATGACCTGGCTGGCCACCATCGCCGCCACCAGCCCCTTCGTCGGCCTCTTCGGCACCGTCGTCGGCATCATCGACGCCTTCCACGGCCTCGGCACCGCCGGCGCCGCTACCCTCCGCGCCGTCGCCCCCGGCATCTCCGAGGCCCTCATCACCACTGCCGCCGGCCTCTTTGTCGCAGTCCCCGCCGTGGTGGCCTACAACCAGTTCACCGCCCGCATCCGGATCTTCGCCGCCGCCATCGACGACTTCTGCCGGGAATTGCTGAACTCGCTCGAGGAGATTCCCCTTCGCGCGCCTGCTCCGCCGCCCCCACGCAACCCCAGCCCCGAACCCTCCAGAGAGGCGGCGGAACGTGGCCTTTACAAGTAGCACCGGACAAACCCGTTCCTCACTGGCGGACATCAACATCACTCCCCTGGTCGACGTGGTCCTCGTCCTGCTGGTCATCTTCATGATCACCGCGCCCGTCCTGCAGTCCGGCATCGACGTCTCCGTACCCAAAACCCGCACCGTCAGGGAGATCACCGAGCAGCGCCTGGTCATCACCATCGATCGCAATCAACAGGTGTTTCTCGGCGACCAGCCCGTCAACATCCACGAACTGGCCCAGAAGCTCCACCAGCAGGGCGCCGATCCGGCCCACCAGATCATCTATCTCCGCGCCGACGAACAGGTCCCCTTTGGCGTCTTCGCCTCCGTCATGGACTCCGTCAAGCAGGCCGGCATCACCAGCATCTCCATCGTTACCCAGCCCCTGGAAGCCAAGACCTCCCCGGCCGCTGGAAACTAATGCGTTTTTCAGCTGGAAACGAGCGCGTTTTTCACTTGTCCTGCTGAATTTGTCATCCTGAGCGAGCGCAGCGAGTCGAAGGACCTGCTTTTCAGGCCGTCAACAAACTGAAGGTTTCAACAGAATTCCATGGACAGCATTCTGGAAGGCGCTGAGCAACTCGAGCGGGAACTGACGCCGGACCCCATTGCCGCGCCGGCCGCCGGCTCGCTTGTGCTCCACGCCGTTCTAGCCGGCGCAATCCTCCTCTACGGCGTCCTCGGCGGCCTCTTCCATCACAGTTTCTGGGGCAACCCAGGCCCCGGTAGCGCCATCCAGGTCTCCCTCGATTCCAGCGCCATTCCCTTGCCTAACGATCAGCCCAAAAACGACAATGTGCTTACCACCGAAAACCCCAGCAAGGCCCCCGCCGAACCCACACCCAAAGCCAAACAGGCGGTAGATGAAACCGCCATTCCTATTCCCGGCAAGGAGCAGAAACCCCAGAAGCAGACCCAGAACCTCCCTAAAACCCAGCTCCACCAACCCCCACCCAAACCGGACAACCGCGCCCACTTCGGCGAGCAGGCCGGCTCCGTCCTGAGCCGCTCCACCATGGCGCAGACCTCCTCGGCCGACACTCCGGTCAGCGTCGCCAACGGCGACTTCGGCAACCGCTTCCCCTGGTACGTCGACGGCATCAAACGTAAGGTGAGCCAAAACTGGATTCGCGGCCAGGTTGACCCGCGCACCCCCAAGGGCGCCGTGGTGCAAATCTACTTCAAAGTCAATCGCCAGGGCAGTCCGTCCAACTTCAAGATCAACACCGCCAGCGGCAGTCCCACTCTTGACCGGTCCTGCCTGCTGGCCACCGAACGCGTTGACACATTTGGCGACCTGCCCAATGAATCCAACGATCAATGGCTCGACGTCACTTATGATTGTACGTATTGAGTCCTGGCGCTCTCGAACGCGCCTTTCCCACCCCGAACGAGGAAGGACTGCTCATCCAATGAAGGCACGTTCCCGGCTTCTGTCCCTCTCTTTGCTCCTATTGGTGTATCTCCTCGCGCCCCAACTCACCGCCCAGGACTGGGTCCACACCGGCAGCAATCTCGGCGCCGAACGCATCCGCCTCGCCGCCGCGGACTTCAATCCCACCGGCGACGATCCCCAAACCCCGGCCTTGAAGGCCATCTTCGACGCCACCCTCTATGGCGACCTGGGCAGTGCCGGCATCTTCGACCTGGTCTCCAAGAGTCTCGCGCCGCAAACCACTCCCGGTGCGCCCCAGGAGATCAACCTGTCCCAATGGTCCGCCGCGCCGGCCAATGCCGCCATGGTCGCCTTCGGCTCCCTCTCGGCAGCAAACGGCCGCATCAACGTCTCCGGATGGCTCTTCGATGCGCACAACACCGTCACCCCGCAAGTCCTCGGCAAGCAGTACAACGAAGCCGCCAGCGAGGAATCCGCCCGCGTCATCGCCCACCGCTTCGCCGATGAAATCATCCTGCGCCTCGGCGGCGGCATCAACGGCATCGCCGAGACCAAAATCTACTTCGTCAGTTCCCGGTCCGGCTCCAAAGAGATCTGGGTCATGGACTACGACGGCCAGAACCAGCACCCCATCACCCACCTTGGCACCATTTCCCTCTCCCCGCGCATCTCACCCGATAACTCCCGGCTCGCCTTTGCTTCCCTGGGCCGCGACGGATGGGCCATCCGCATGTACTCGCTCGAACTCGATCGCCTGGTCGCCTTTTCCGCCGGCGCCGCGGGCGGAAGCAATCAATCCCCCGCCTGGTCCGCCGACGGCACACGCATCGCCTTCTCCTCCGCCCGCACCGGCAATCCCGAAATCTGGGTCGCCGACTCGAGCGGCGGCAATCTGCGCAAGCTCACCAACTTCCGCGGCCCCAACGTCTCCCCCACCTGGAACCCCCGCACCAACGCCCAACTGGCCTGGGTCAGCGGACGCACTGGCCTCCCGCAGATCTACACCATGGACCTCGACGGCGCCAACAACCAGCGCATCACCGACGGCGGCTATGCCGTCTCCCCCTCATGGTCGCCCAACGGCCAGCTCCTGGCCTTCAGTTGGAATCGCAAGTACGGCCCCGGCGACCCCGGCGGGGTCGACATCCATGTCATTGACCTTGCCTCCAAGAATTATCTCCAGCTCACCCATGAATCCGGCAGCAACGACTTCCCGGTCTGGTCTCCAGACGGCCGGCACCTCGCCTTCGAGCGCACCATCGGCGGACACACCCAGATCTGGTCCATGCTCGCCGACGGAACCCAGCAGCGCGAGCTCACGCACTCCGGAAACAATTTCTCGCCCAACTGGAGCTGGAAATGAACCCCGCCCACGGACCAACGAACCGCGCCCGGATGCTCAGGAAAATCACTAGAAAGGGTCTGCGAATCCAATCCTCCACCAGCCCCACCGGCTTTTATGAACTATCATTCTATCGTTGCCAAAACTCCCCGCAGGCTCGTTCTGAAGGGGGCAAGCGTATCGGCTCCGCGGTCCGGCTTCTGTTCGCCGGGCAGAATGCGGTGGTGCCCGTTACAACAACAATTTCTGAAGGGATAGAAGCCAGAACCGTTTTGTTCAGTCGGTCCTTTTTCTCAACCCGCGACGTTCTTCCTGAGGGTCGGCAAGAATGGCTGGGTCCAGTGCCGCAAAGGTCCAGATCGCTCGGAAGACAATCTTGAATTTACGGAAGGAGTAGTCCATTGAACGTACGCTTTCGCATCTTGGTACCTGCTGTCTTGCTTGTCGCATTAGTCGCAGTTGCAGGTTGCAAAAAGAAGGTCGAGCCGCTTTCACCCGCGGAGACAGCTCCGCCGGCATCCGCCGTGCAGGCGCCCGCGGCGCAAATCACTGCCACCCCCTCGGTCGTCTCCGCCGGTGACCAGGTTGTGCTCTCCTGGCGCACCGCCGATGCCACCAATATCTCCATCGATGGCCTTGGCGACGTGCCCTCCTCGGGCGTCAAGACCGTCACCCCAACCGAGTCCACCAGCTATCACCTTGTAGCCCGCGGCCCCGGCGGCACAACCGACGCCACCGCCCGTGTTACCGTCAACCCGCCCCCGGTCGTCAACGTGCCTACCTCCACCATGAGCCTCGAAGACGAGTTCAAGGCCAAGGTCCAGGACGCCTTCTTCGATTACGACACATACGATATCCGCAGCGATGCCCAGGCCGTCCTCTCTCGCGATGCCTCCTTCCTGGTCAGCCATCCGGACATTAAGGTCGTCATCGGCGGCTACTGCGACGAGCGCGGCTCCAATGAGTACAACCTGGCCCTCGGGCAGAACCGCGCCGACGCCGCCAAAAACGCCCTGGCCACCGCCGGGGTGGCCGCAAACCGCATCCGCGTCGTCAGCTATGGCAAGGAAAAGCCCTTCTGCTCCGAGTCCACCGAAGAGTGCTGGCAGCAGAACCGCCGCGCCGGCTTCACCCTCGACCGCTAAGATGCAGCCGAAAGCTGACAGCGAACAGTAAACCGGGTGCCCCAGGTCTCGATTCTGAAACCTGGGGCACGCAAACGCACCCACAAAGCTCTAAGCACGATCCTCTCGCCTTTCTTCTGGCGAAAGGATGGGAAACCACGAACCTCAACCAAGCGGGTGCCCAGGTCTCGCCTTTGAGACCTGGGGTACCTCAAGCCGGCAATTTTAAGCTGACTTGCTGGCCACTGCTGACCGTTAACTTTTAGCTGTTAGCTATTTTTCACGGGTGAACAATGCAGATAGCTCAAAAACTTCGCAACCGTCTCCTCACCGTCGCCGTCCTCGCCGTGGTTCTCGCCTCCATGCCCGTCCCCGCGCACGCCACCTCGAAGGAGATCATCGAGCTGCAAACCCAGGTCCAGCAGCTCCTCGATATGGTGCAGCGGCTCCAGTCCACCCTCGACGGGCGCTTCGGCGTCATCCAGCACCTGGTCGAGCAGACCGCCGACAACGCCAACCAGATGTCCGTCACCGTCAACGCCCTGCAGCAGAAGATCAATGCGCAAAGCGAGGCCGGCAACGGCAAACTGGACACCGTCTCCGGCCAAGTCCAGTCTCTCAACGACTCGGTCGACGAGCTCAAGTCCCGCATCGCCAAGCTGGACAAGTCCGTCCATGACCTGCAGGCGCAATTGCAGAACATCCAGAGCCCGCCCGCCGGCGCCGCTCCCGCAACCCAGAATCCTGACCAGAACGCCCAGCCGCCCGATGCCGGCGCAACCCCGGTGCCCTCTGCTCCGCCGGCCAACGTCGCACCCCCGCTCCAGGAAACCTTTCAGGCCGGCCTGCGCGACTACAACTCCGCCCACTACGAGGTAGCCGCCGGTGAATTCCAGGACGTGCTCCGCTACTATCCCCTCGACGAAATGGCCGGAACCGCCCAGTTCTACCTCGGCGAGATCGCCTATCGCCAGCAAAACTACCCCGATGCGGTCAAGGCCTACAACGCCGTCCTCGAAGGCTTCCCAGGCAGCCCCAAGGCTCCCGCCGCGCAACTCCGCAAGGGACTCTCGCTTTTGCAGTTGAACAAGCGGGACGCCGGCATTCACGAGCTCCGCCTGCTCAATCAGCGCCATCCCCAAACCCCTGAAGCCGCCCAGGCCCGCACCAAGCTAAACGCCCTCGGCGTCCGCATCACGCCAACTCCAGCGCACTGAACCGGCTATGAAAGGGCTGAGACTGCTTTGAAGGGGCGCGGCTGCTAGACCGGGACTTGAGTCCCGGTAAATCCACGCCGCCAGACGGACGCGTTCCTCAGCCCTGAGGAAATGCCTTCACCAGCGGAACCACCTATCGACCAAGAAGCCCCGCAACGCGGGGCTTCTTGGTCGCTTCCTTCTCGAAACCGGCTCCTACTGCAAGCTCGCCATCAGCCCGTCCAGCGCCGTCTTCGGCGGCCGCGTCAGCGTCTCCGGCAGCGTCCCCAGCGGCTCATCCACCAAGTTCAGCAGGTCGATGAACGTCGGCTGCTCCGTGTTGATGTAAAACACCCCGGTCAGGATCTCGTCGTTCTTCTGCGCCTCCATCAGCGTGCGCACAGCGTTCGCTTTGTCCGTCGGGTCGTAGTCCTCGTGCAGCTTGCGCAGGCGCAGGTTCGACCCGTCGTGCATCTCCACTTCGAAGATCTCCCCCGAGTTGTAGTCCACTTCGATCTCCTCGAAGCTGGCCACAAAATCCACCTCGTTGATCGGTTCGTCGTTGTCCTGCATGAACTTGTAGCTCTTCGTTGATCCCTCGTGGTCGTTGAACGTCACGCAGGGGCTGATCACGTCCAGCATCACCGTACCCTTGTGCGCAATCGCCGCCTTCAGCATCGAAAGCAACTGCCTCTTGTCCCCGGAGAACGACCGCCCCACAAACGTCGCCCCCAGTTGGATCGCCAGCGCGCAGGTGTCGATGGCCGGCAGATCGTTCACCACCCCGGTCTTCAGCTTCGAGCCCAGGTCCGCCGTCGCCGAAAACTGGCCCTTGGTCAGCCCGTAAACCCCGTTGTCCTCGATGATGTAGATCATGGGCAGATTCCGCCGCAGCATGTGAACGAACCCGCCCATCCCGATCGATGCCGTATCCCCGTCGCCTGAGACGCCCAGCGTGGTCATCGTGTGGTTGGCCAGAATCGCCCCCGTCGACACCGCCGCCATCCGCCCATGGACGCTGTTGAAGCTATGCGACCGGCTCATGAAGTACGCCGGGCTCTTCGACGAGCAGCCGATCCCGCTCATCTTCATCACCCGCTCCGGCTCCACGCCCATCTCGTACATCGCCTGGATAATCCGCTCCGAGATGGCGTTGTGCCCGCAGCCGGCGCAAAGTGTGCTTTTGCCGCCGCGGTACTCAAGAATGGGAAGGCCGATGTGATTCAACTTGGGTTCCTGCGTTGCAGTTGCGCTTGCCATTTACAGGCCCTCCTTGGTTGCAAACTCCTCGGTAATCGTGCGCGCATCCACCGGCAATCCGTTGAAGTGCAGAATGCTGCGCAGCTTCATCACCTGCTCGGCCGGAAGATCCAGCTTCAGCAGGCTCGCCAGTTGCGCGTCGCGGTCCTGCTCCACCACGTAAACCCGCTCGTGCGAAGCTACAAAATCGTGAATCTCGTGCGCAAACGGATACGCCCGGATGCGCATGTAATCCACCTCCTGCCCATATTCCTTCTTGATCTGGTCCAGGCTCTCGCGTAGCGCAAAATCCGTAGTCCCGTAAGCCAGGAACCCGATCTTCGAGGTTCCGTTCTTCACCGTCACCGGCGCCGGAACCAGCTTCCGCGCATTCTCGAACTTTCGCGCCAGCCGCTCCATCCCCGCAACGTAATCTTCCGGCTTCTCGCTGTAGACCGCCGCATCGTTGTGCCCCGTGCCGCGCGTGAAATAACCCGCCCTCGGGTGCCGCGTTCCCGGCAGCGTCCTCCAGCCGATCGCATCGCCGTCCACGTCGCGATAGCGCGCAAATCCGCCCAGCCGCTCCAGGTCCTCGGCCGTCAGCACCTTGCCCCGGTCGAGCGGCGTCTGCGGATACTCGAACTTATCTGACATCCAGTTGTTCATCCCCAGGTCCAGGTCGCTCAGCACAAACACCGGCGTCTGGATCCGCTCCGCCAGGTCGAATGCCGAGTACCCCATCTCGAAGCACTCCTTCACGTTCCCCGGCAGCAGAATCACGTGCTGGGTGTCGCCGTGCGACAGAAACGCTACGCTCAGCAGATCCGCCTGCGAAGTCCGGGTTGGCAGCCCCGTCGACGGCCCTGTCCGCTGCACATCGAAGATCACGCCCGGAATTTCGGCATAGTAGCCCAGCCCCGCAAACTCCCCCATCAGCGAAATCCCCGGCCCCGAGGTCGCCGTCATCGCCCGCGCTCCGGCCCAGCCCGCGCCCAGCACCATCCCGATCGCCGCCAGCTCGTCCTCGGCCTGCACCACCGCAAACGTCGCCTTGCCCTCCGGCGTCACGCGGAACTTCTTCAGCAGGTCGGTCGTCGCCTCCACCAGCGACGTCGATGGCGTAATCGGATACCACGCCACCACCGTCACCCCCGCAAACACCGCGCCCATCCCGGCCGCCGCGTTGCCGTCGATGATGATCTTGCCCGCCGTCCGGTCCATCCGCTCGATCACATACGGGTCCTGCTTGGTGAACTTCTCCGCCGCATAGTCGTACCCCGCCTTCACCGCGCCGAAATTCAGCTCGAACACCTTCACCTTCTTGGCGAACTGCTTCCTGAGCCCGCTCTCCACCACCGCGAGATCGATCTTGAGCAGTTGCGCCGCCACCCCCACGTACACCATGTTCTTCACCAGCTTGCGCAGCTTGGCCTCAGGACAAATTGCCGCCGTGATCCTGTCGAACGGCACCGGGTAGAAAACCACATCGTCGCGATATTGCCTGAGGTTCAGGTTCTCCTCGTAAATCGCGACGCCCCCCGCCGGCAGCGCCAGCGCATCCTGCTTCGCCGTATCGGGATTCAGCGCCACCAGCACCTCGGCGTCCCGTTTGCGCGCCACATACCCGTCTTTGCTGGCCCGGATCGTGTACCATGTGGGAAGTCCGGCGATGTTCGACGGGAACAGGTTCTTTCCGCTGACCGGAACCCCCATTCCGAAGATGCTTTTCAGCAGCACGCTGTTGGCGGATTGCGAGCCGGACCCGTTCACCGTTGCTACGTTGATGCTGAAGTCGTTTGCCACACGCGCGCGTGTGCTCGTTGCCCCCTGTATTTCACCCAGGGCCAGGTTGCCTGTCGCCATTTGGCGGGATTCCCTTCCGAAGAATTCTGTTTGCCGTCGATTCACGTGCCGCCGGCCCACGCGCCGTCGATCCGATCATTGGGGAAAACGGCTTTTCACTCCTTTGTGATTATAGTCACTTCTGAGCCCCAGCGTTCCAGTCCGCAACCACGGTGTTACCCCTTTTGAGTCCTTTCAAAATGACCCGGTTCCTGCTTTCCCAATAAGGAACTCCGCCTCCGCGACCAACTCCCATCCTATCAACGACAAAGCTCCATACCATCCACGGCGAAAGCCAGAACCAACGCCCTGATCTCTTATCTCTGATCGAGATCGCCAGGCTCTGCAATGTCGTACACGTCCCGGCGCCACGGAAGGCGCCGGCGTTGCCGCCTGCGGCGCGGTCACTGGCGGGGCGCCGCTTCCACCGCCGCATCTGGACTAAAGAACCGCCAGCACCCATAGCGCTGGCACACCCTTGGAACCTCTCAACTCAACCAAACCCTGCTCACAATACTCCTCTATCGCGGAGCTGACGCTTGGACAAATCGACGCAGAGAGTTCCGCCACATTGTGGCTGTTTGGACTTACCGCACCTCAAACACCGTCATCGACTCAGCCGGTTCTTCCACATGCAGCGTTCCGCCACGGACAACCGGAGCGGTTCCCGTAGCCTGCGCCGCGGCCTCAAATTCCGTGCACCCGGCCAATGAGGTCTCTTCCGCCGGCAGCTCCAGGATTTTGCTTTGCGGTGCCTTGTTCACGACAATCAGGAGCCGCTCCTTCAAGGGATCGGGAGAATGATCTGACGAGCAGCCCGCATCTTCCGGTGTGCGAACAAATGCGAACATAGGTGGCTCATTCACATTCATGATGAGCACGTCCATGTCGCCATCGTTGTCGAAGTCGCCAAAGGCGGCGCCGCGGCTGCAGTGGCGCGCGTTGATATCCGGACCGGCATCGGCGCCCAGTTGGACGAAGGTGCCGTCGCCCTGATTGCGAAACAGGAGGCGCGGGCTGCGCGCCGGAAATCTGGATGAGACGCGGGCAACCTCCGGATAGACGGAGCCAGTGGTGACCAGGATGTCAGGGTAGCCATCGTTGTCGAAGTCGACGAGCCCGGCGCCGAAGCCGACGAAGCGGGTTTCCTTGTTGAGACCCGCCTGGATGGTGACGTCGTCGAAATTGCCGTGGCCGTCGTTGCGGTAGAGGCCGGTGGCCTGATTGTAGAAGTGGGTCTTGAGCAGGTCCGTGTGGCCTTCGAGGTTGTAGTCGCCCGCGCAGACGCCCATGCCGCCCATCTGTCGTCCATCGCCGCTGAGAGCGATGCCGCGAAACAAGCCCTCCTCGCGAAACGTGCCGTCTCGGTTGTTCATCAGCAGCAGGGATGGCGTCATATCGCACGCCACGAAGATGTCTGGCCAGCCATCCTCATCGGCATCGATGCTGATGGCTGTAAGTCCATAGGACCCGCGAAAGCCGGCAACGCCGGACTCCTTGGAAACATCGGTAAAGGTGCCGTCGCCATTGTTGCGGTAGAGGTAGTTCTGGGCCTTGGGCAGACCTTCGGGGCCGCACATGGTCGCCACACCCTCGTAGTTGCAGTTGGGCACGGCCAATGAGGGGTTGGGAGCTGTAGCCAGGTCGATTTCGAGATAGTTCGACACAAAAAGATCGAGCAAGCCGTCGCGGTTATAGTCCACAAATGTACAGCCGGTGCTGTAGCGGGTCGCGGGGTAAAGCAGACCTGCCTTGGAAGTTACGTCAGTGAAGGTTCCGTCGCCGTTGTTGCGATAGAGGCGATTCTGTCCGTAGTAAGTGAGGAAAAGATCCTCGAAGCCATCGTTGTTATAATCGCCCACGCAGACGCCCTGGGCCCAGTCAGTGTCGAGCAAGCCGGCCTTGGCGGTTACGTCAGTGAAGGTGCCGTCGCGGTTGTTCCTGTAAAGACGGTTGCTGGCGCCGGGCGGAGTGTCCTTGAGCCGCCGGCCGCCGAGGATGAAGATATCCATCCATCCGTCGTTGTCATAGTCGAAGAAGGCGCAGCCGGTGGCCATGGATTCGACGATGTAGGTGAAGCTGTCGGGCTCCCCGTAGATTCTCTCTTTCGTGTCAAGCATTTTCGGCAGGGAAGGTTTGGATTTTCGAGGCATGGGGGTCTATCCCTCTGATGTCTGTCGAGGCCGGACAGGGAGTTCCCCGCCCGGCCACTGGTTC
>Ga0224557_1000730_pt1 | contig 35152 bp, 43 predicted proteins | sample 714S31014metaG_FD_180677 | JGI IMG/M metagenome (GOLD analysis project Ga0224557, IMG submission 180677) | Peat soil microbial communities from Stordalen Mire, Sweden - 717 S3 10-14 | ecosystem: Environmental > Terrestrial > Soil > Wetlands > Peat | place: Sweden: Norrbotten County, Stordalen... | reverse complement strand
CACATCCGATCCGCCGTTCTAACTCAACCCAGCTCTGAAAACCACCACGGTCCCGGGCCGTTCACACTCATCACTCAAATCCGCGCGCCATCCCCACTATGCCGCGCTTTTAGCCCACCGTTAACACCGGAGTGCTGGTAACGTTGTTTCTCGGCTTCTGGAACACATTTCAGGGGTACTACGCCACCCGCAAAGCCAGCTTCATTAATAACGTCACAAGTCAGCGCGTGAAATGGATCGAGCAACTCCGACAGGACATTTCTGCGTTCGCGGGCCTCACTCACACCTGGTGCAATTCGGAGTTAGAGGGGAAGCCGGAGGAAACCGAGGTTCTCAAGGAACTGGATCGACTTCGGCATGTCATCCGCCTGCGGCTAAATCCGGGGGGCGAGCATGATAAAAAGATCACCGCTCTAATAAAGCTGATTCCAACGCTCACACATATCTCAAAACGCGATGAATTGCACATTGCGCTGGAAGATCTGACCAGCACAACGCAGCAGTTGCTCAAGGAAGAATGGGAAAAGGTCAAGTCAGAGTCCAAGGATGGTGACCTTAGAACCGGTAGAAAGTGCCGATAGGCGGCTTCTGCATTTTTGCGGGCCGCATAAGAGGATTCGGCTTGCCTATGGAAGTTAAATCAATAGATTAGGTTTATACAAAGAAAAATAACCTAAGCGCTTAGGTTTCTGCTATAATCCGAGTTGCGCGAGAACTACGGCTTTCGCGCGGCAAGGATAGCTAAGATTCGGGCGGGGCTTGCGGCAAGACTGATGCGCCTTTGTGCGGAATGGAGCAGGATTCATGGCAAGCCATAAAGATGAACTACAGGCGGCGAACGAACGGGCAAGCCACCGGCTGGCCCGCACTCCGAAGATTATCGCGGCCCGCTATGACCGGCGGCTCGCGCGCCTCGTGATTGATCTCAGCAGCGGATTGTCGATCGCCTTTAGTCCGCGTGATGCACAGGGTTTTGAAAAAGCTAAGCCGGCGCAGCTGGGCAAGATTGAGATTTCACCGTCCGGGCTCGGTTTGCATTTTCCGGCGATCGATGCGGATCTGTATCTGCCCGCATTGCTCGACGGCTTTCTGGGTTCCCGCCACTGGATGGCTGCCAGGCTCGGGAAAGCCGGCGGCAAAGTGACGTCACATGCCAAGGCGGCGGCGGTGCGCGAAAACGGGAAACTGGGCGGTCGGCCGAGAAAGAATCAAACCGAAAACGCGGCCCTGTAGTCACGTCTTCTTGCAGATTACCGAGACGACCTGCTGCGAGAAACTGCCGCCCCATGAGCTGCGCGTTGTCTTCGCCTTCCGTTCTTAATCGATAAAGGATGCAGTGAGAAACTTTGCTAGGCCGGTTCGGGTGGGTTCCGTAGTAATGACGTAGCGTCGGCCAGTGCCAGGCTCTTCTTTGTCGAATTCGGGTCCGTCTTTGGCAGGCTTATATTTGAGGTTGCCAAAGGTACTCATTCGGTAACGCTTACCCGTACCCATGTCGGTGAAGTAACAAAGAAGATTCATCGATTTTCCCCAAGCCAGAAAATCAAGTCGGCCTGTCCACGGTCCGCCGGGCACCTCCTCGGACATGTACTCGAAAAGCGCGTCGCGCTGAGGATGGGCGCCAAGTCCGGCTATAGGGAATTTTCGCATGGCCTCGAATCCTGTAATTCTTCCCGCAGCTCCCGTTCTTTCTTCCGGTCGTGGGCGATCTTAAAGGTCCAGACCGCCTCGGACGCGACTGCTACGCCGAACGTGGCCAGTTTCGTATAGCGCCAGCGCTTATCAACGTCCGTAACGAGTTCGCCGATGATAAGAGGTGCGCCAACGGTCGCAAGATGAAGGAAATGTCCGGCTGCGCCCAGAGCAGTGCGTGAATGATGGAAAGCGTGACGATGTCCATCGCCATGCGTGCCACGTGAATAGTGTTTCTCCCTGCCTTGTGCGACGTTTTCAGCAAAGCCCATGATGCGGAGTCCTTTCACCGGGTTCTAATCAACCTAGTGAAACAACCCATACTTGGCAAGCATTTCCACTACGTGTGGTGGTGTGAAACCTATCAGCCCCACCACGGGTGGCTTTCTAAGCAAGGCGCGAAATCAGAGGGTTTCGTCGGTGTCCTGACTGCCGAGGATCGCCATTATTTCGACGATGCCGTCATCGCCGACGCGGTAGTAAATGCTATCGACGCCACACACGCTGCGCCGGTATCCCTTGCGAACATCGTCAACAGCGGGATAGGAGTTTGGCCGCTCGGCTATTTCCTCGAAGCGGTCGAAGAAGGCGTCGTGGTAGCGATCTGCTGCCGCTTCGCCCCATTGTTCGAAGCCATAGAAATAGATACGTCGTAGGTCATTCTTGGCAGTTTGCGTGAGCCTATACGCTGCCATTACCAGTGCGCTTTCTCTGAGCTTTGAACTCCTTGAGCATACCTTCACGGTCAGGGGTCACAAAGCCGCTTTGTTCGGCCTTAATCAATTTGGCGCGAATTAGTTCAAGTTTTTGCTCCGCCTCGCGTGCTCTGCGAATGAGGTCATTCACCACATCGCTTTTGCTGGTGTATTCGTTGCTCTCAACCTGAGCCATCAGCCAAGCGTCATTGGGGTCTGTCAGGGATATGCTTTGGCGGGTCATATAGGTAGCCTCCTTCTGAATGTCTATGGTGCATACTTACACCATAATTGCACCAGTGCCAAGGGAAAAGTAGCTGTTCCCTCGCCTCTGGCGGCTACGCAACCCCTACGGCGCCATTTGGAAAGCGCGGGTTTGCTTCGCCGGAAAGCAAGGAAAGGAAGGGACGGATCGCGCCCCTTCCCTTCGAGGCTATGCACGAATCGGTTTCGGCAGCCAGCCGGTCTCATCAGTCTCGCGTTCAGCGAGAGCGGCAAGTTCCGACTTTTTCAGCTTGTCCCAAGACAGTTTGCGCGGGCATCTCGTCGCTTCAACGATGGCGGAGATAATCTGTGGCCTACTGACGCGAAGAAAGTAATTCTCGGCAGTCGGTATGAACCATTCCGTCATGTTGAGCCCGAGAGCTGCAGCAAGCCGGTCGGCATCCGCTAGGCGTGGGCAGTCGTCGCGGTCTTCCTTCTTCCGGACAGCGTTTACCGCGCGTCCTGCGCAAAACGCTAGAAGTCTTAACAGAGTCTCGCGGTCTTGTTCGAGGCACCATTCCCAGCGATCGATATGAGCCTCAGGCAGACGTTCTTCCCACTCGGCGGCTTTCCGCTCAAGCGCGTCCGCTCCTTCCGGGTTGCTCCGGTAGTAGCTGACTGCGCTTTTGATGCAGACACTTGGATCGTTGTGGAAGTGGTTGAACGTAGCTCCGACAAGTGCATAAACGGTTGCAGCCAGGGCGATGTCCGGAGACTCGGCAAGGCGTGCCCCGATCGCGGCAGACCGCGATTCGGTGAGCTGCTGCACCAGTGATGCCGGGAACTCAGGTCGCTCATTGGCAGCCCCTGCCCGTTTGTACTGATGCCCTTCGGGCTCGTCTTCCGGCCGTACCTGTCCGCGTAGTACCTGCAGATCACCGTCTGGTCCGATGGTGACAATGGCACCGGCGATAGCGAGAGTTTCAGCGTTGAAAACACGAGGCGTGTCGTTCAGTGCATTAATCTGCTCTTCCAGTGTGTCCAGCTGCTCCGTCGCCTCGTCGTCATGCTCGTCCTGACTGCTGAAAAGCGCCTCGTACTCCTTCGTAAGACGCGCCTGCTCCGCTTCGGCCTCTGCCGACAGCGGCAACGCCTCCGGATGCCTCGTGCGGAAATTCATCTGCGAACGATCGAACTTTACGAACGCTTCCACCCATTTCCAGCCTTCCGCCCTAATCGTTTCCGCTTCCGTAACGAGTTTTTCCATGGCGAGACGCTCAAGCAGCTCCGCGTCAAGGACAAAGACTCCGTTCTCGTCCTCTGCGAACAAGTCGCGGCGGATGTCGCCACCGGCTTCCTCGTAAGCTGCAAGCGTCACGAAACGTGCCCTGCGGTCACTCAGCGAGATCTCATCCTGGGTAAGCGCGTCGCGGATGGCATCGGCGTCATTGATCCAGTCAGGAAGCTCCGAATGAACGCGCTCCTGCGCTTCGTGGTCGTCCGAGATGGCAAAGGCCTGCACCTGCTGCAGGGTGAGCTCCCCTGCCCTGTAGGCTTGCAGGATATTCGGGCTGACCCTTGCGAGTTTCAGTCGTTGCTTGACCGCGATCTCCGAGAGTCCGAAACGCGCCGCCACGTCTGCGGGGCTGGCTCCCGCGTCGATCAGCGACAGGAAGGCTTCAAACTGGTCGGCCGGATGCATTGGCGCCCGCACGATGTTCTCAGTAAGGCTGATTTCCGTCGCATCCGCGGAACCTGAAACGACATGGCACGGAATCGGCGTATCAGCATCGATCACGCCGCTGCCTGCAAGTGACGAGAGTGCAAGATAACGGCGACGGCCGGCGATCACCGAAAACTTACCGCGAGAGGTTTTTCTGACGACGAGGGATTGCAGCAGCCCGTGTGCGGTGATCGATGCTTTGAGCTCATCGAGGTTCTGGTCCGGATTGGTCTTGCGGACGTTGCCGTCCCAGGCCACGAGCTTATTGAGGGGTATCGAGGTATGTGATTGCGTTGAAGTAGTCATGATTGAGTCCTTTCAGATGATGATGAGAAAATGGGGCGGCTCGCGCCGCCCCGATTGGGTTAGTCCTTGGGGCGTTGGCGTTCCCAGAAGAGCGTATAGCTGTGCTCGATACTGGTCTTGATGAGGCGGCAGTTGATCTTGTCCGCAAAGCTGGGATCGTCGAGGCTGACGGAAAGGTATTCCGAGCCGTCTTTAGCGGATTTTTTCCATGCAGCGCCGATTTCTGAGGTGAATTCTTCTGTCTGCTGGAATACGCGATAGTCCGGCGCCGCGTCGCTTTTCTTCGCGTTGGGGATGAGGGTAATGTTCGCCTTCATCGTCAGCGTCTCAAGCGTTCCGCTGAACTCGTCTCCGTCTTTCTTGAATGTTCCGATAGTAGCCATGATGTCGTCTCCTTGAATGTTGGAGGCTACCCAATGCAGCCTCGCTTACGGCGCACAACAGGCAGGCGGTAAGGGAGTGGGTCATAGGATTTTGCTGCGCGAGGAATGCGCGGGCTTCCGCGCTGGGGAAAATCCGTCATTGATCCCTAGCGATCGGCGACTGCATCGTGAGCCGTAACAAACGAGGACGCCTTGGGTTCTGGCCGTTATCAAGGGGCGATAGCAGCTACCGTCGAATGGCAAAAGAGGGAGACATCACGCGGTTTGAGACCGTGCAGACAGTCGGCTACGCAACCCCTACGGCGCCATTTTGAAAGCGCGGGTTTGCTTCGCCGGGAAAGCAAGAAAGAACGAAAGACAGAAAACCAGAAAGGTAGAATTACGGAAAGCCCGATAGACAGAAAAGCCGATTACTTACGCTTTGCTTCCCACAAATCAGTCATTTCAAATAGCAGCTCATTCAGCTTTAGATCGGCCTTGGCTGCACAAAGACGAAAACGCTGCTTGAATGCCGGCGGGACTTTGAAGTTGATTGAATCTGAATAGTCGCCGGGAATCGAAATAGGCCGCTCCTTCTTCGAAGAAGCCTTTTTGTCTGGGGTATCAAACGACGAAGAGCGCTGCACAGCTTCGGGCATGGATATGGCCTCGTTTGCCGTCAGGGAGGTCAATGCGCTCAGGTCAATTGGCGGTCGCTTGCTCATGCTGTCTTTCTGGCTTTCGTGTTTTCTGGCTTTCGGTGATTCGTGCTTTCGTGTTCTCCCAGAGGCGGCTGAGCTCGTGGGCAGCAACACCTTTGGGGTCTACCTCGAAGGCCGTCTTGCCGTGAGCAAAGCTTTCCGCGTAGATCACACGTTCGTGCATGCGGGTGGGCAGCACTAGCCCCAGTGCTTCAAGCGCTGCTGCGGTTCCTTCGTTGTTCCGGAGATTGGCGCGAACACGCGCCAGCACAAAACTGAAAGGTTTCCCCGATTGCTTGATAACGGGAAGCCCTTTTACCAACGCACGCAAATCCGTGGGAGTCGGATTCAAGGGAATCAGGATCAGGTCAGCCATCGCAAATAGCTCAGCGTTCACGGCACCGACGGAAGGGGCGGTGTCGATAAACAGATACGATGCCCCCGCTGCTGAGAGGGCTCCGATGCGCGTCTTAAGCTCGGACAAGGCCAGAGCGGAATATCGTGGGGTTTCGAGGCCTGCACGTTTTCGCTGGTTAAACCAGTCAACGGTGCTCCCTTGCGGGTCGGTATCGGAGATAATGACCGGCCCGTCGCCTGCCTGCTCGGCCGCAACAGCGAGATGAACGGTGGCAGTAGACTTGCCGGAGCCGCCTTTTTGGTTCGCAATGACGATGGTTTTCATCTTTTCTGGCTTTCGGTAAAGCACGAAAAACCGATTTCGGCTTTTCGTCTTAGCCAGACATAGAGGATTTTTTTCGAATGTTCAACGGGAAACATGCAGTGGTGACGCCTGTTGACGCAGCGCGTAAAACTGCCATTTCAAGCTGATTCCTCGAAGGGAAGGGGGCGGCGTCACAATGGCGCGATGCCCGAACGCCAGCTTGGTCAAACACCGCAAGGGGTGTTGAATTCGTTACCGTGTCTGGGGTTGGGAAACAGCCGCCGCAATGTCTTCATCACGAATCCCAAGAGACTTCGCGAAATCCACAAACAGTGCCAGGGCGTCTTTTGGACTGGGCTTCAGGAAGTGGCGAACCTTATCTCCATATCGTGCAGGTACCTCGAAGGTCTCGTGCTCGTAAAGGGGAAAAGTACCCCATTGCGACACGACCCGACCGTTGGCTAACGCGATGCCAGCATGCTTCCAGACATTGCCATTAAAATACAGCACGAGGCAGTCGGGCGCGGACTGTGCCAGGTCCTTCAAGTGCCCTCGCAGCAGCCATTCCACAAATTGCTTTCCGGCAAAGATGTCATAGCCAAACGTTGGGCCTGCGATCGCTCGATAGATATTGCTGCTATAAATTCCGAGCGCATGAGTGAGGCATGTGCTTCCGTCAATCAACTCGCAATAGCGGACCGTGTTGGCATGTATTTTTCGCACCTTCTCGGTTCTTTGACGATGCGCGCATCGATCAAACCCATCAGGGGCATCCAGCGCTTTCCGCAGTTCGTCGAGAGTTGTCATGCCAGCCAGTCCACTTTGAGGTTCAAGGCAGTTGCCGTTCGTGATCCATGCGCTCGTGAAGGATGCGCACAACGTCAATCCCGTTTGGAATGAGGCGGTAGAAAAGAATATGTGAGCCGGACGGATATTTGTAATAGCCAACTCGCACGTCAGGGCAGGGGCGTCCGATCAAGGGGCGTGCGGCTACCGTCGTGATGTCCGCCCAGAGTTGGCGGGCGTAGGTTTCGGCTTGGTCAAGCCCCCAGCGTTCCGCGGTGTAATCCCAGATTTCTTCAAGGTCGGCTTCGGCGCGCGGTGAGAGGACAAAGCGGCCCTTCATGCGGGCTTGGGCGTTGCGTTCCGTTTGTGCGCAATGAATGCCTCGAAATCAAATGGCGTCGATTGGCCGCTCTCCTCGCCCTCGATGAGCGCGGCGCGAAGCGCGGCCAGCTTGGTCTCCCGTTCCTCAAGCAACCGCAGGGCTGCACGAATCACATCGCTGGCGTTGCTGTAGCGCCCTTCCTGCACCTGGTCATCGACGAAACCCATAAAATGCTCGCCGATGCTGAAAGATGTGTTCTTGCCTGCCATAAACCCTCCTCCAATTGTTGTACCAAAGTTTGGTACTTTAGGCAACCTATTAGCGACAGCGCAGCCGTTGCCGAGGAAAAATAGTTATGGAATCAATCAGTTATACATGCATAATGGGTGGTTACGCACGCAAAAAGAAAGGCAGCGGGAGAGCATGACAAACGAAGCCGATACTTGCCGAAAATTCGTCGTGCCAAAGCTGCACTCTGCGGGTTGGGATACCGAACCACATTCGATCGCCGAGCAGCGCACCATCACGGATGGCCGCGTCATTCCCGTCGGCAAAGGCTTTATCCGCAAGCCGCCCAAACGGGTGGACTATCTTCTGCGCCACACGCGGGACTTTCCGCTTGCGGTGGTCGAGGCTAAAGCCAGCTATAAATCTGTGACTGATGGCGTGCAGCAGGCACGCACCTACGCTGAAATGCTGGGCCTCAAGTACGCCTACGCCACAAACGGCATCGATATTATCGAGATTGACTATTTCATGGGCACGGAAGAGCGCGTCGCTGATTTCCCCAGGCCCGAAGAACTCTGGCGGCGCTACCAGGCAGGTAGCGGCATTAATAAAACCGATCAGGTGAATCACCTGATCGCCCCTTACAGCACGGTGGGCGGCAAGCCCCCCAGATACTACCAACAGGTTGCCATTAACCGGACGGTCGAATCCATCCTTGCCGGAAAGAAGCGGCTGCTTCTCACAATGGCAACGGGAACGGGCAAAACCATCGTGGCCTTCCAGATTTGTTGGAAGCTCTGGTCGAGCCGCTGGAACAGAACCGGGGAGCATCGCAAGCCGCGCATCTTGTTCCTCGCGGATCGCAACATTCTCATTGACGACCCGAAGGACAAGACTTTCACCCCCTTTGGGGATGCGCGCCACAAGATCGAATCCGGCGAGATAGTCAAAAGCCGAGAAATGTATTTCGCCATCTACCAGGCGCTTGCCGAAGACGAGCGTCGCGCAGGGCTGTTTCGTGACTATCCGCCGGATTTTTTCGACCTCATTGTCGTCGATGAATGTCACCGGGGAAGCGCGCGAGATGATAGTTCATGGCGCGTCATCCTTGAGCATTTCAAGCCTGCCTACCAGCTTGGCATGACGGCGACACCGCTGCGTGAAGATAACCGAGACACTTACGTTTATTTCGGCAACCCGATCTACGAATACAGTCTGCGCCAAGGAATCGACGACGGATTTCTTGCGCCCTACCGCGTTCATCGCGTCATTACCCAATGGGATGCCGCCGGATGGCGGCCCAGCAAAGATGAGGTAGATCGCTTTGGCCGCACGATCCCCGATGATGAATACCAGACCAAGGATTTTGAGCGGGCCATCGCCTTGCGCGCCCGGACGCAGGCCATCGCCCGACACCTGACCGACTTCCTTAAGAAGTCCGACCGTTTCGCAAAAACCATCGTGTTCTGCGTCGATCAGGAACACGCCTCGGAAATGCGGCAGGCACTGGTCAACCTCAACGCCGACCTTGTGGCGCAATATCCCGACTATGTGGCGCGCGTAACCGCCGACGAGGGCACAATCGGCCGCGGTCACCTATCCAAGTTCCAAGATCTCGAAACCAAAACGCCGGTTATCCTCACTTCATCCCAGCTTCTGACGACCGGCGTTGATGCGCCAACCTGCAAGAATGTCGTTCTCGCGCGCGTCGTAGGCTCGATGAGCGAGTTCAAGCAGATAATCGGGCGCGGGACACGTCTGCGCGATGATTACGGCAAGCTGTGGTTCAACATTCTCGATTACACCGGCGCGGCAACCCAAATGTTTGCCGACCCGGACTTCGACGGCGATCCGGCCCGAATCACGGAAGAAGAAGTGAACGACGCCGGGGAAACTATCTCGACGACGGAGACGATCCCCGATGGGCAGGAACCGGAGCCTGCCACCCCGGAAGAAGGCGAACCCGGCGTGATCGAACCGCCAACCGGCGAGCCACGCAAATTCTATTTCGACGGGGGCCAGGTCGAGGTCGTAGCCCATCTGGTCCACGAGCTTGATCCGAACGGGAAACAGCTTCGCGTCGTCAAATACGCCGACTACGCCGCCGAAAGCGTTCGTTCGATTGCGCCGACCTCCGCCGATCTTCGCAAGCGTTGGGCGAATGCAGACCAGCGAAGCGAGATTATCGCCGCGCTTGCCGAGCGTGGCATCGACTTTGATGTGCTGGCCGAACACACGGGCCAGACCGATGCCGACCCCTTCGACCTACTGTGCCATCTGGCCTTCAATGCGCCGCTTCGCACTCGGCGCGAGCGGGCGCAGCGCCTCAAGTCTGAGCGCAAGGATTATTTCGAGCAATTCTCGCCCGAAGCGCGTCAGGTGCTGGACGAGCTTTTGGAAAAGTATGCGGAACATGGTGACGCGCAGTTTGTCCTGCCGGACGTGCTGAAAGTTCCGCCCATCTCAACTCACGGCCAGCCCGCCGAAATCATCAAGTTGTTCGGCGGCCCTGACAAGCTTCGCCGGGCCGTAAACGACCTGCAGGGATTGCTCTATGGCACGAACTAAAAAGACGAACGGCGCAGACGCCGCACAGATGACGACCCCCCAAATGCTCGGGAGCCTCCTGAAATCCGCGCGTGACATCATGCGCAAAGACAAGGGTCTGAACGGCGACCTCGACCGTCTGCCGCTCCTCACCTGGATAATGTTCCTCAAATTCCTCGACGACCTTGAGCAGCAGCGGGAGGACGAAACCGCGCTATCCGGGAAGAAGTTCAAGGCCGCCATCGAAGCCCCGTATCGCTGGCGCGATTGGGCCGCCGATCCGCAGGGGATCACGGGCGATGAACTGCTTTCGTTCATCAATGCCGAGGAAGCTGTGCGTGAGAATGGAAAGAAAGGCCCCGGCCTGTTTGCGTATCTTCGGGTGCTTTCCAGTTCAAACGGCGATAGCCGCCGCGACGTAATCGCCACCGTGTTCAAGGGCGTCGATAACCGCATGAAGAGCGGCTATCTGCTGCGCGACATCATCAACAAGGTGGGTGCCATCCACTTCACCTCGTCCGACGAACTGCACACGCTCGGCGCACTCTATGAGTCCATGCTCCGCGAAATGCGCGATGCGGCAGGCGACTCCGGCGAGTTTTACACGCCGCGCGCCGTCGTCCGCTTTATGGTCGAGGTCACCGATCCGCGCCTCGGCGAGACCGTGCTCGACCCCGCGAGCGGCACAGGCGGGTTTCTGGTCGAAGCGTACAGCTACCTCGAACGGCAGGTGAAGACGGTCGGGGACCGTAAGAAACTCCAGACGGAAACCCTCGCTGGCTGCGAACCGAAGTCTCTGCCCTATCTTCTGTGTCAGATGAACTTGCTGCTGCATGGACTCGACGCCCCTGAGATTGACCCTGGCAACGCACTGCGCTTTAAGCTCTCCGAAATCGGCGAAAAAGAGCGCGTCGATGTGATCCTCACCAACCCGCCCTTCGGGGGCGAGGAAGAAAGAGGCATCCAGGGTAACTTCCCAGAGGATCGGCAAACATCCGAAACGGCCATGCTGTTTCTGCAGCTCATTATGCGGAAACTCAAGCGCCAGCCAACGTCCGCTAAGCGACCCGCGCGCGCGGCCGTTGTTGTGCCCAATGGAACGTTGTTTGGCGACGGTGTTTGCGCACGAATCAAGGAGGAGCTGCTTAAGGAGTTCAACCTTCATACCATCGTGCGGCTACCCAACGGCGTGTTCGCACCCTATACAAGCATCCCGACCAACATCCTATTTTTCGACCGCTCCGGGCCGACAAAGGAAGTCTGGTATTACGAACAGCCCTTGCCCGAGGGCCGCAAAAATTACACGAAGACCCAGCCCGTGCAGTTTGAGGAGTTCAAGGGCTGCATGGCATGGTGGAGGAAGCGCGAGGAGAACGAGCAGGCGTGGAAAGTGTCCGCCAAAGAGCTTCTGGAAGCCAACTGTAACCTTGACCGCAAGAACCCGCGCGCCAGAGTGGATTTCGAGCACCTACCGCCAGATCAGCTTGCCGACGACATCTTGAAGAAAGAGCTGCGAATCGCCGAGCTGATGCGGGAGATTAAGGTTGCTCTAGGGGCAAGCGCATGAGTGCGACTTGGCCGACCGTTGCTCTTGGTGATGTGCTCCGTCGTTCTGAGCATCTAATTCCACTCGACCCCGAAGTGACCTACAAAGAAGTGACGGTTCGCATCAACGGCAAGGGCGTCGTTGAGCGTCGTCAAGTGCAAGGCGTTGAGATCGCCGCTGACCGCCGCTACGAAGTCAAATCGGGCCAGTTCATCATTTCGCGTATTGATGCGCGACACGGTGCAAGCGGCCTAATCCCCGAAGAGCTGGATGGCGCTGTCGTCACTAACGATTTCCCTCTGTTCGATGTAGACGAAGACCGTCTTGATGCGGGCTTTCTTGGTTGGATGTCAAAGACCGCATTGTTTGTTGAGTTGTGCAAACGCGCAAGCGAGGGCACAACCAATCGTGTCAGACTTTCAGAAGACCGCTTCAAGGCCCTGAGCATCCCGCTTCCGCCGCTCGATGAACAGCGCCGCATCGTTGCACGCATCGAGGAACTGGCCAAGAAGGTAGTGGTGGCACACCGCCTGAGGGCTACTGCGATGGAAGAAGTCGAAGCGCACTGGCCAGCAACCCTCAGGATTGCCTTCGATGGGCGGCTTGTAAGCCCAGTGCCGTTCAAGGCGAGTGGGCAAGAACTTATGAAGCAAGCGGCAACTGCGCATGCCGGCTATCAAGAGGCTAAGAACAATAACGCCTATCCTCACAAGCCGCAGATTCTTGACAATGGTCCATATGCCCTTCCGACAGGATGGTGTTGGACGACCTTAGGTTCCGTTCTTACCCACATGGTCGATTGCGTCAACGACACTCCCAATTTTTCGGAAGTCGATACTGGGTTGCTGGGGTTAAAAACAACAAACATCAGACCCTATCGACTTGATCTACAACGCCGTTGGTACATGACCCCCGACGATTTTGGTTCGTGGAATCGTCGCCAAATACCACAAGCAGGCGACATCGTTCTTACACGGGAGGCGCCCGTAGGAAACGTGTGTCTGCTTCCGGAAGGCATTTCGGTGTGTTTAACGCAACGTCTAATGCTGCTCCGGATAGAAAATCGTGTGATACAGAGTCGCTACCTTTTACATTTTTTGAATAGCCCCTGTTTCACAGACCAAATCATGGCGAGCGGTAGAGGGCAGACGCATCCGCACATTCGTGTCGGCGATGCTCCGCATTTCTTGCTGCCGCTTCCGCCAATGGAGCAGCAGGTCACAATTGTGGCCGAACTCGACGCACTTCAATCCAAACTCGATTCGGTAAGAGCGCTTCAAACCGAAACCGCCGCCGAATTGGATGCCTTGCTTCCGGCAATTCTCGACAGGGCATTCAAGGGGGGGTTGTGACTGTATGAGCGCTGCCGACGTCTTTCACTCAATCTCAAATAGCATATCGCGGGCACTTGATCCTTACAGTCGAGTTGCGCGCCTTTATCCAGCGCTCCTTACGATTGCCCCGATTGCGTGGACCGTCGCGGTGTTGCTTCCTGGGATAATCACGAGAGATTTAGCAGAAGCCATTCTAAGCGCCTTTGTGTTTTTCGGCGGATTAACAGTGCTAGTCAGCCTCGCACGTTCGCGCGGAAAAGCGCTGGAACCCCGCCTGACCAGTGCCTGGGGCGGCTGGCGAACTACAGTACTGCTGCGTCATAGTGATGACACGATTGAAAAATACACGAAGGCACGCTATCACCAAAAACTGGTGGCGCTGTGTGAAGGCTTGGTGCTGCCAAGCGCCGATGTTGAAGCCCAAGATTCCAAAGACGCAGACGAGCGATACCGATCAGCTACCAAGCGACTCATCGAGTTTCGTCGCGATGCCAAGTACGCAATGCTGCATAAAGAAAACGGGCTGTATGGATTTCGGCGAAATTTGCTTGGCTTGAAGACTCTGGGAATTTTTATTACCGGCCTAGTGATGGTCGTCACTGGACTGATTTGGTGGCATGGCGCTTTATTGCCAATGCATACGGTTGACGATGTGTTGAAAGATGCCACAACACGGTGGCCGATCTATGTCGTCGAGGCGCTGAATCTCGTCTATCTGGTGTTTTGGATTGCGGTGGTGAACCCCGCATTTGTTAGGCAAGCGGCGGACGAGTACGCGATCGCTCTGTTCAGAACATTGGAGTGAGAGATCATGCCATCTGTGCATTTCCTAAATGTAGCTCCAGGAGATTGCACGATTATCCGTCACCTCAGCGGTCGCGTCACGATGGTGGACATCTGTGACGGAAACATCCAACAAAAAATAAAGAAGCTAGAGCTTGCTATCGAACGGGCCATCAATCCCAAGGGAAACTTCGGGATGTGCGGGTATCCGACGAATCCTATTGATTACTTGAGCAGTCTCGGAATCACAGAACTATGGCGGTTCGTTTTAAGTCACCCCGACATGGATCACATGGATGGCCTTGATGCTCTCTTCGATGCGGTGAGTGTCCATAATTTCTGGGATACCGGTGTGACGCGGGACGCACCCGAGTTCGGAGATAACTCGCCCTACAAGGAAGATGACTGGAAGCGCTATGAAAAATTGCGCGACGGAGAGACCTCCACCAACAGTCATAAAAAGCGGGCCGGCGCACGATTCCAATTGGCAAATCGCGGCCAAGATGGCACAGGTGGGGGCGACGGCCTCTTTATCCTCGCGCCAGATGACGCCCTTGTTGCTGCGGCATCCGCCGGCGATGACATTAACGATGGTTCGTTTGTGCTGCTATATCGATCCGCCGGTGGCCGGATATTGCTACCCGGCGATGCGCACGACGCGACATGGGATTACGTCTTGGAGCACTACGAATCGGACGTAAAGAACTGCTCGGTGATGATCGCCCCACATCATGGGCGCCACTCAGACCGGGAGTTTGAATTTCTCGATACGATTAGACCAAAGCTGACGTTATTTGGATGTGCCCCCTCGGAGCATCTGGCTTACTCCGCGTGGAGCGGCCGTGGATTGGATTACATTACCAGTAACCAGGCCGGAAATGTTGTTTTGGAAATCGTCGATGGGGCGATTGACGTATATGTCGAAAATGAGACCTTCGCTCGGGCGAAGGGCGCGGATCTGTCCATCAAGAACGGTCAGGGATATGTGGGGCTCTATCGCGTGAAAGAATCTGCACCGTGATGAATCTCCGAATATTTGACGTTGAGCACGGCGCCTGTGCGATGGCGATCGGCCCGAGCAATGCACTCGCGATGATCGATTGCGGCGATAATGTAACAAGCGGATGGCGGCCTAGTGATTTCATACGCAACAAGCTCAATCGAAGTCAGGTTGATTATCTGCTTATCACAAATGCCGATCAGGATCACCTTAGCGACTTGGACAATCTGATCAATAGCGGCATCAGCGTGCAGCACTTGATTTCTAATACGCAGGTGGCCCCGGGAACGTTGCGCATCCTCAAGGAGACGAGCGGTCCATTAACGGCAGATGCGGAGGCGTATCTCCGCATGCGCAGCGGATTTGGCTATGGAGTCGGGATACCATTTGACCAAGCGATGGGCGGCATCACGGTCCGGGCGTTCCACAACACCTTCCCCGCCTTCATGAATACAAATGACCTTAGCTGCGTCTTTTTCATCCGATATGGTCCGTTCAAAATCATGTTCCCCGGTGACATTGAAAAGGCGGGATGGAGAGCCCTCCTGCAAAGATCCGACTTCAGAGCCGAGTTACAAACCACCACGATTTACGTTGCGTCACATCACGGGCGAGAAAGCGGCTTTTGTCCCGACGCTTTTGAACACTGGAAGCCCCAGGCAGTAGTCATTTCTGACAAGTCAATTGTTCATGATACTCAAGATGTCGATCATCGTCCGATTGTTTCAGGAGACGGAATAGCAATTACGAATCAGAGTGGGCGGCGGCATGTACTTACGACACGTCGCGATGGTGACATCCTCTTTCGCGTCCAGCCAAACGGCCAGTATCATGTGACGACGAACTTTGTCGGGTAGGCACTAGCGCAGATGGAGTCGACAAATGTCACAGAGGTTGCCTAAGGCCAACGTTTGATGAAGATGTTCTTCCGGAGTTGGCAACGGTCGTGCTTTGCGATCGATGATTTGGTACGTGCAGTTCTCGAACGCAAGTGCATTCGTTGTCGTATATTCTCTGTTGGGTCTAGGCCTTGTTGTCTGTCCTCCTCTGTGGGCGCGGTAGCCGGCATTGTGCTTTTCGTGCAACATCCCAGAACTTTCAACAATCGAAGAAGGCGAATGGCAGTTTGTTCTAGTGATCTATACTAGTGAATGATAAAGGACGTTATCATTCATAAACTGGATAGTTGATGACAGGGATGGTTGGAGCACTCGTAAATGTGGGTCCGGGGTCGTCGGTTGCACTGCCGGCATTGTTTGCGCCAAACGAGCATGCTGCAAAGCGCTTCATCGAATTCTTCACCGCCAACATCCGTAATCCTCATACGCGCAAAGCCTACGCGCGTGCTGCTGCGAATTTTTCGATTTGGTGTGACCAGAACGGGATAAATGAACTCCGCACGATCGAGCCGGTGCATGTGGCTGCTTATATTGAGACGTTGCTGACACGGCTCTCTGCGCCCTCCGTGAAGGTGCAGCTCGCCGGAATCCGTATGCTCTTTGACTGGCTCGTCGTCGGCCAGGTCGTTGCAGGCAACCCGGCAGCATCCGTCCGCGGCCCAAAATATTCCGTCAAGAAAGGCAAGACGCCGGTGCTCACCGCTGAAGAGGCCAGGGCGCTGCTCGACGCAATCGAGCCGGTATCGCTGATAGGGCTGCGTGACCGCGCATTCATCGCGCTGATGGTGTTTACGTTTGCAAGGGTAGGGGCAGTCCTCAAGATGCGGGTCGAGGATGTCTATGTACAGGGGCGCCGCACCTGGGTGCGCTTGCATGAGAAAGGCGGCAAGCTCCATGAGATGCCGTGCCACCATAATCTCGATGAATACCTGCATGCCTATCTGGAACGCGCCCAAATTGCCGGCGGCGGTAAGGTAGCTTTGTTTCGCACGGTGCAGGGACGTACAGGCGTGCTCTCGGTGCGGTCAATGACGCAGTCGGACGCATACCGCATGATCGGCCGCCGCGCCGTGGAGGCCGGTATTCCAACTAAGATTGGCAACCACTCCTTCCGGGCGACGGGTATAACGGAATACTTGCGCAATGGCGGTAAACTAGAAATTGCACAGCAGATGGCAAACCATGAGAGTGCGCGCACAACTGGCCTTTACGACCGGCGTAACGATCAGGTGAGCCTTGATGAAATCGAGCGGATCAGGATTTAAAAGTGGCTCCAAAATACCTTCCCTATTTCCCTAAACCGGTACTTGGCGATCTAGTCAACGGAAAATGGCTGCCCGTGGTAGGTGCCGGCATGTCTTTGAATGCGGTCGTCTCAGGTGGTCGCAAGATGCCCCTATGGGCGGGAATGGGTAAGCAGCTAACGGATGAGCTCAGCGATTTCTCAGCAACCAGTATCCTAGACGGAATATCGGCGTATGAGCATGAGTTCGGGCGGGCTCGGCTTATTGAAAAGCTATCGGATATTCTTTTCATCAAAGATGCGGTTCCGGGAGATGTTCACAAAGAATTCTGCACGATTCCATTCGATATCGTGTGTACGACCAATTTCGATTTTTTGCTCGAACGGCAATATGAACTGACGCCGCGATATGTCTATCCGGTGGTGGACGAGGAGCAGTTGTCGATCGATGCGGGTAACGCCGGAACACTGTTGCTTAAGTTGCACGGGGATTTACGTCACCCCGGTCGCCTCGTAGTCAGCGAAGCAGACTACGACGGATTTCTCGCCAACTATCCACTGTTGGCCACCTACTTGGCGAACCAGCTAATCACCAAGACCGCAGTGTTCGTTGGGTACAGCCTTGATGACCCAGATTTTCGCCAGATTTGGCATGTTGTCAGTCAGAGGCTGGGTAAGACGCGGCGCATGGCTTACACAATCGCGGTGAATGCCAAGCCTGCAGACATAGCGCGATTTGAGAGACGCGGCGTAAAAGTCATAAACCTGCCGGGATCAAAGGAAAAATACGGTGAAGTCCTCGCGGCGACATTTCGGGAGCTGCGAGAATACGTCAGGGACAATGTCATCTCAGCTAGCAAGGTCACGGAAGAGCAGCCACTTCGAGAGCTGCTTCTGCCGCGTGACGCGACTACCCGCCTATGCTTCTTCTCGCTGCCGTTAGACTTGCTTCCCTTTTATCGCGAACGTGTTTTCCCCGTTGTTGAGCAGGCTGGCTTTGTGCCCGTCACGGCCGATGATGTGATTTCACCCGGTGACAATATCAGTGCAAAAATCGATGCGCTGATAGACCGTGCCACCGTCATGGTAATCGAAGTCAGTTCTGACTGGACTATGGCAGAATTTCGCATGGCGATTGCTAGACTGAATGCATCCGACAAGGACCAATCTCAACGGAAGCCATTTCAGCTCATAGTTGTGGTCAATGAGAAAGACAAAGAACCGGTTTCTGTTCGCAGCCTGCGAATCCTGAGACGCCCGAACGTGCTGAGTAAAGGCGTTGAAGGATTTATCGCCGAACTTGGCGGTGCATTGCAGGCTATAGCGGAGGCTACAGGGGTCGAACGACAGGCCGAACCGCGGCGGTTGTTAGATGCGAGGGAGTATCGCGCGGCGGTTATAGCGGCGATGACGCTCTTCGAGACGAAATTACGCGAACGGTTTAATAAAGTCCCCTGGCCCGACGCTCGACGCCCTCTATCAATGCGGAGTCTGCTCGATCAGGCTTTTGAAGGTCAGATAGTCAACAGGAATATGAGAGAAAAGGTAGACGCCTGGATGCGTGTCCGCAACGAGGTGGTACATTCGTCGAAGGCTATTTCAAAGGCTCTGGCCGTGGAAATTGTGAATGGAATTCTCTCGCTGATCGCCACTTTAGGATTGTAGGTTCTCAACGGCGCGCTTGATAAGGCGGGCGAATTAGGATTTGAAAAGAAAATGCCCAGCCCAGAAAAACGAATGATCGATGTCACGCTATAACTTTCAATCGCTCTCAAGCCAAGACTTTGAGGAGCTGACACGCGATTTGCTGCAGGCGGAATGGAATGTTGCGCTGGAGGCATTCAAAACGGGGCGGGACGGTGGCATCGACCTGCGCTACGCCCCGGCTGGCGATGGAACGATTATTATTCAATGCAAGCACTTCGTAGGCTCCGGTTTCAGGAAACTCCTAGCCCATCTTGTCGCCGATGAATTGGGCAAGATACAGCGGTTGAAGCCGTCTCGGTACGTCCTGGTGACGTCTGTAGCATTGTCCCCCGACAATAAAAATGAGATCGTCCGAGCGCTACATCCGTTTGTGTTGAGAGCTAATGACGTCGTCGGAGCAGGTGATCTTGAGGGGCTCTTAAGCAGGCATCCTGCGGTGGAAACTTCGAACTTTAAACTTTGGCTCACCAGTACGAGCGTTATTGAGCGTGTGCTCCACAATGCGGAGGTGTGCCAAACCGAATTCGAGGTATCAAAGATTCAGAGCAAGGTGTCGCTTTTCGTGCAAAGTGATGCCTTCCCTCGTGCAATGCAGCTACTTGCCGATTCACGGATCGCGGTAATTTCCGGGGCACCCGGTATAGGTAAGACGACATTGGCTGAAATGATGCTGTTTACGCATCTTGAGCAAGGGTACGAGCCGGTGGCCATTCAGGCGGACATTGCGGAGGGCAAAAAGTTCTTCCGCCGCGATGCGAAGCGAATATTTTACTACGACGATTTCTTAGGCCACTTCTTCTTGGGCGATCGAGGTGAATACTTTGGTCGAAATCAAGATCAGGCGCTTGTGGACTTCATCGAAATGGTTCAGCAATCAGCTCACAGTCGGTTCGTCCTTACTACGCGCGAACACCTCTTGCAAAGCGCTCTTCAACTGTCGGAACGGCTTGCGAGAAGCAAGGCGATGGACAGCAGGTACATTCTCGAACTGCGTGATTACAGTTTTGGGCAAAAGGCCCGAATTCTGTATAACCATCTGTATTTCAGCGGGCTTCCAAACGCATACAAAGAGGCGGTATTAGCAGATGATTTCTTTTTAAAGGTCATCCGGCATGAGCATTTCAGTCCTCGTTTAATTGAGTGGCTTTCAACGGAATTGCGTCGGGATGAGGTTTCGCCCAGCGACTATCAAAACTATGTCTCTCGCCTGCTGGAATCTCCGCACGAAATCTGGATGCACGCATATCGCAATCAGCTGTCAGGTTCCGCGCGGCATGTACTTCTCAGTTTCTTCACGCTGGGCGAATATACTGACATCGGTGATCTTGAACCCGCATTCCGCTCACTTCATCGTCACTGCGCCGAAAAATATCATCAACCGATTGGCCCTGAGGACTTTCGCAACGCCTTAAAAGAGCTGGACGGGGCATTTCTAAAGTACAGCTCTGGTCACGCTAGCTACCTGAATCCTTCAATCAGAGAATTTGTAGCAAGCGTCATTGCCGGATCGCGTGAGATAATTGAAGATCTTCTGACTTCCGCCATTCGCTTCAAACAGTTGGATAATCTTGATGGGCTGGCAGTCGCAGATGCATCAAGTGTGTTGGCTAGTTACCTTGCAGAAACTCCCCCGCCGCTCAATGATCCAATACAGCGCTTGATGTTTGGCCCCTCCATCCGGTGGGAGAAGACACGATCGGGAATACGTGGTTACTCTATTGATATGGGAGAAGAAGCCCGCATCGATTTTCTGATGCAGCAGACGGAGCGTCGAGAAACAAAGGACTTGTGCAATCTAATCACTGAGGCGACAAACCGTCTCATAGCGAAGTGGGATGGCCATGTTCCGGATTTTCGAGCTGTTCTGCGTCTTCTTGAAGAGGCCTCTCTCTACCATTATTTTCTGACGACCTGCGACGGGGTTGCAACATGCCGCCGGATTCTACTAGCAATGCTGGACCACCTTCAATTCGCAACGGCGGCCGATTGGTCGGATTTATGGGAGCTTCCTGGTCAAATATCCGGGTGGATGCCCGACGACCGCTTACAGCTCGACGCCAGCTTCCAAAAATATTGCCAAATCGGCGTTTCGCGTGAGCGAGAGGAGTGCACTACCGAAGATGAGATGGGCACACTCGTGGAGTCCCTGAACGAATTGAGTACAAAAACGACTAAGGATTTCAGTTACGAAATCGGTCTTCTCACCGAAAGCATTGCGGAAAAGGAAGAGCGTGAATCGGATTCGTCGGAGAGAATTATTCGTACAAGTGCTCAAACGTCGGATCGCGAAGCGACAGATGATGACGTGAGGCAGATGTTTTCGACGCTACGCGATAGATCGGCGGGGTAGCGGCGCTGCGTGATAAACCGGATTATCACGTACTGGACCGTGGTGCTAGAAGCGCATCAATGCTGTGAGGATTTTTTGAATTAGGTGATGCCAAAGTACAACGAAGCGCAGCATGCAGCGTGCCCCTTTGCATGTCCCTCGGGGGATTTTACGCTTTAATGCCAGAGCTGGAGTGTATATAGGTAAATTGGGCCAGTCGGAGGATAGGGCAATGCTGGGAAGCAACCCGAGCGCCGAACTGGAGGCCGGAGCTGGCGGGGGCACTGTTAAGGTGTCCCTGTCTCTTCTTCGTGGAAAGAAGCGCTTGAAGTGGTCCGGTGCATCATTATGTTTACGCATGGCGCGAAAAGGTGGGGAAATGTTTAAATACGCTACTGCCCTTGAATCAAGCATCGTTTGAGTACTTGGTGGAGTAAAGAGCATGCTCGCTACTTGAGTAGCGGCGCAGTGCCCGCGTAACAAAAATGGCAGCTACGGCTGGAGGGTATTTATGAAAACATGGAGGACTAAAATAGAAGGCCGCGATATTACGGTGACGACCGAGCAGCTGAAGACATACCAAGCGTTTTATGTCAGCAATTCCGAGCTGCTTTCGCGGATCTCGGAACTGTTCTGGTTTCAATGCTATGTGCTGGATCAGGAGTTCGGCATCAGTCCCCACGATATTATCGCTTCGGTGACGAATGTGGAAGCAGGGGAGCCGGCCTACGGCATTAAACCGGCAACGCGCTTTAATAACCTTCCACTAAAAGGCCTGTGGCACAAACATTATTTTTCAGCGCATTTTCTGGTGAATAACATGCTCCTGTCTTTGGGCAAGAATGGACTGAAAAATCTGATCGATGATGCCTGGAATCCAGCGAAATCCGACGTTATTACGCAGGACATGGTGAACGAGCTTTCACGTCGAATCGCAACGGAGCCGATTGAAAAAAGGCAAAGGCAAGAGAAGTTGACCGGGGAATGGGTCATATTCGCTAAGCATGAACAGAAGAATTACTATTTGAGTGTAAAAACGCACAGCGCCGGTGACCAGGCTATCTATGATGAAATCATGCAACATTGCGTTGCCGATTTCCCCGAGCTTCCCGCGTGGATCGCTGCAGCTAATACGCAAGCTTAAATTGGTGCCCAATCCTTAGCGTGCTATATAGTGCAAATTCTGTGGTGACCCCTGAAAGACCGCGAGTGCAGATACCGCTAAAGCGCGCGATTCTCCGCTTCCCGGAGGTTGCGCCACAATGTGGTTTTGGCCACCTTGAGCTGACCGGCGACATCGGCCACCGAAAGAGTGCCGCTGTCGAGTAATAATCGTGCCCGGTTAAGTTGGTCTGCACTAAGGCAACGTGGCCTGCCGAGGCGCTTCCCCTTTTTCCGGGCAACCATAAGGCCGGACTTCGTGCGCTCGGAGATCAGCGCCGCCTCGAATTCCGCGATTGCCCCCAGGACGTGAAAGAGTAGTCTGCCGCTGGACGAGCTAGTGTTGATGTTATCGGAGAGCGAGTGAAAGCCGATGCCGCGAGCCTCAAGTTGCTTGATGATCTCGATGAGATGTTGAAGCGACCGGCCGAGGCGGTCCAGTTTCCAGACCACGAGAACGTCGCCGGTACGCAGGATTGAAAGCGCACGCCGCAGTGCCGGGCGGTTGTGGCTGGTGCCGGTAATCTTTTCCGCGAAGATTCTCGCGCAGCCCTCGTCGCGAAGCGCATTGCGCTGAACGTCCAGATGCTGATCGACCGTGGAGACGCGTGCGTATCCTATCTTCATGGCAGGAATATTTCTCCCGCCGCCACGGCAAAATATCATCTACACAACAATCACTTACGCAGTCTGGTTAGACGTTCCGAAATGGAACGGTTTCGGATCATACTGTAAACACCACCCAATGCAAGGTCCGCACGGCGAAAATCCTCGATCGCACATTCACGATTCGCGCAACCCGTAAAGGTTCGTTTTTGAAACAGCAACGGGGAATTGAATGATGCAGAACCATCGGATTTGGGCCGCCTGGGTCATCGGCTTTCTTGCCTTAGCGCCACTGGTCGCCGCGGCAGACGCGGTTACATACGATTTCACCGGCACTGTCATAGGTGCCACTGGTGACCCTTTCGTAACCTCAGTGCCAATTGGCACCGAGGTTACCGGAACCTATACATTCGACTTCGGGGCTGCCTTTGCGGCGGATACATTCGGGACGCCAGGCTCACAATCATCAGATTGGTACATCGGAAACCGTTCGGGCACTACATACGGAACGCCTGCGTTTACACAATACGTGTTCTCGTCAACTGCGCATGTCGGATCGTTGTCTTACGCGACTGACCCCACATACGCGCAGGGCAATTATTTATTGTCCGCTGTCAGTGGTGGCACCGCTACCGGTCCGTCTCTGTACTTTGCACAGGAGGGGGCAGCACCTGCAACGGCTTACGCTGAAACCTCTAATCTGACGTTACTCGCATTGCAAGGTCAGCCCGGACCTTGGACAGCCAGCGGTTTGCCTAATTTTGGGACCGCGCAGGGGGCTTCGGGATCATTCACTATTCCGGACGCCTTCGGGGAAAATACAATTGGCTATAACATTACCTCGCTGACACCCGTACCGCTCCCGGCCGCCGCATGGCTGCTGCTGTGCGGCCTTGGCGGCTTCGGCGCATTCGCGCGCAAGCGCCGGATTGCCTGACGGCATGAGGACACGCCATGATTAGCTTCCAGCTCCGCGCCGTTGGGGAACTCGCCCGCAATCCCGAATTATGTGCGCGCGGAGAGGTTCGATTCTGCCTCGTCGGCCAGGATGACGCCGCCGAACCCGCCGAGTGCGATACTGCGCGCGAGACCGTCACACATCTTTGGTTCTCCGCGTTCGGCGACATTGGCGCGCGCATCGCGCACCATGCAAGGAAAGGCGACCGGCTGTTTGTCGAAGCCCGCGTTGTCGCGGATATTTGGATCGAAAAGGGTGAACGGCAGTGCGCCCACACCTTCATCGTGACCGGTGTACGTTTCGGTGCGCGGGATGCCGGGCATACCCGCCGCAACGATGAATGCGCCGCCATGTCGGAAGCGTCGATGACAGAGGGCAGGGGAAAGGACGACCCTTTGTAAGGTACATGCAATACCGGTGTCTTTCGTCGTGAGCGCTCGCCAGCGCTTTGAAAAAAAGGCGGCTGCGTGGGACGAACGCGGGCAACCCGACAACTTGCTTGAAACATCCGATTGGGCGCTCCTGCAACTGCGCTGCTGGATGGTGAGCGACGGCGCGAAAAAAGAAAACCGGGATAAGCCCTTTATCCCGGCACTCGATGATTTTGTCCAGGCGAGTGGCATCTCGATGGAAGCAAGGCGCTCGCATTGGTTTGAAGAACTGCTCGATAGCCGCGAGTCCTGCAAGGGATGCGTTGAGATGTACCGCGTTGACAACCTCACTGTCTGCACTAGCACTAATTGCAGGTCGCTTTATTGTTACGGCTGTGTCCTCAACTATCGGGTAGGCAGCTTCGGCAATCGCCGCTGCGACTGCGGCGGCGAGCTGGTAGGCTGACGCAAGTCAATGCTCGCTACAAATGACGATGACTGATCCAGCATCGCTTCAATGCTGACAGCATTCCACCATGTTTCTTGGGGGGAACGTTGTAGGCGTTTTAATTATGGATTTCTGCCTCTGCACCCGGCCGCGCGCGGAAACACCAGCAACACCGTGACCTCCATGGCTTTCGCCCGTCATGAGGCAATAGTGTAGCGGTAGTCGCTGCACCGATCACTTTGTCTTAGCTTTTTTGCATCGTACGGGACCTTGTACCGTGGGTTATGCGGCGGGGGTGGCATCTGGATTGGGTGGCAGCGAGGCTTTCAACTCTGCTGCACGGCGCTCGATGTTCTGGCCCAGTGTATGAAGCTCTCGCTGCCATTGCACCGGAACCACTTTCTGCTCGACAATCAGAAACTCCGAAAATACGTCCAAGGTCATTACGAAAGTATGGAACAACGTCAGGGCGTGGATTTTACGCTCGGTGTCATCCCTTGCGAATTGAAAATACTCCACATTCATGGCCACCTCGTCGTCCTGCCCCGTTTTCGTTATGCGATGCACGAAGCTATTAATATCTGCGTGACTGGCGAACGTGCTAATCAGCTTGTGCTGCTTGAACAGGGCGGGAACCAAGGGGTGCGGTAGCGGCTTTTTGTCCTTAATCAGATTACCGAGATAGCGGGCGAAATTATCGAAAGGCTTTTCCCGCTTGGCGTAGGCCACCTGCGCAGCGCGATCGTGAATGATATGCGCCGCTATCAGTGCGCCGTCGATCGCCGAACGGGCGGATGCAAAGGCCTCAGAAAGATGGCAGCGCATCTGGCAGGCAGTCGAAAATAGAAAGTGGTAGTGGGTAAAGGTCAGCAACTGGAAAATTACAAAATCATCCTGAGCCGAACTCTTGAATGACATGGCGGCTTTATAGAGTCCTTCAAATCGGGCAAGTATCCCTAACTCCTCGCGGCCCTTCGCCAGGGACACGAGGACTTGCTGCTCCTCCATGCTGATGAACTCGAAAAGACTCGGTGGTGTGCGTATGTTGGTCATGCCTATTTATGCAGCAGACACTTGCGACACGCAAGCCCATGACACGGCGAGGGGCCAGGGGCACGGCCTTTTGCATCGTACGATGCACGCCGGTAACGCGACCGAGTTCTGCAACTGACATTAGCGAAGGTGGAAGGGTCAGTTTGCCTCGGCCGATCCCGTGCAGCAAAACTTACCCTTTGCGCGACAGCACGTCGGGGTGAATAGGCTTTACTTAGCCAGAGCGCTTATTTACAACAAAAAGGCAACCCACAGGGAAGGTGTGTTATGAAATTCTTTGCTCACGCCGCAATCGCGCTTCTGTTAGCGGAAAGAGCCAGCCGGCGATTGCAGCGAGGGGAAAGCATTCCCCGAAGCGAGCTTCGGCGGCAGCTGTCCATTTTCCCTTTATAGAGGACGCACGATGCGCTAGTCAGGTAGCGGAGGGAACCACGGGAAGTGGTCTTCGTGAAATCCCCTGACAACGGAGGCACGTGCGTGATGAAATTGGCTGGCCGCAGCTGCCCGCGCTGTGAGAGAAGTTGGGGTTGTATATGAGGGCGGAGCATCTATCGCGACGACTGCTTGCCGAGCTGATCGGATCGCTGCTACTGGCGGCCACGGTCGTGGGTTCTGGAATCATGGCCGAGCGCCTGGCTGGCCGTAATACGGCGGTGGCCTTGCTGGCCAATACCGCCGCAACCGCTGCGGTCTTGGCGGCATTGATCGCGCTGTTGGGCCCTGTGAGCGGAGCACATTTTAACCCAGCTGTCTCGTTCATCGAAGCGTTGCGAGGAAAACTTTCTTGGTCTGAAATGCGCAGCTACACGCTCGTGCAAGTCGCAGGTTGCTGTGCCGGTGCGCTGCTGGCGCACGTGATGTTCGAATTGCCGTTGTGGCAGCAATCCGCACATATTCGCACCGGTTCCGCGCAGTGGCTGGCGGAAGGCGTCGCGACCTTCGGACTGCTGCTCGTCGTGCTAGGACACCGACGCTCGGAGGACGCACCCTGGATGGTGGCTTGCTGGATCGGAGCTGCTTACTGGTTTACCTCTTCGACCTCGTTTGCGAATCCAGCCATAACAATCGCGCGCTCATTGTCAGATACGTTCTCCGGAATCAGGCCCGTCGATGTGCCAGAATTCATCCTTGCGCAGTTCGTTGGCGCTCTCGCCGCGTTGGGGGTCGCACGGATGCTGTTTAAGAAATCCAGCATCGACGCGCCAATCACAGAAAAAGAACCCCTGGTACCGATCGGATACGAGAATACACAGCCATGATCTCTCAGGATGCGGTCGTCACGATTTATCACAACCCGGCATGCGGTACGTCGCGCAACACACTGGCGCTCATTCGCAATGCCGGAGTGGAGCCGACTGTCATTGAATATCTCAAGACGCCGCCGGAGCGGGCGACACTGCAAGGACTTCTGCAGCGCATGGGCATGAAGCCTCGCGCGTTGCTACGTGAGAAGGGCACGCCGTATGCAGAGCTAAAGCTGGGTGACCCGCACTGGAGCGATAATGAAATCATCGACCAGATGCTCGTCCATCCCATTCTGATCAATCGACCGATTGTGGTGACGCCGTGGGGTGTCAAATTGTGCCGCCCATCGGAAGTCGTGCTCGATATTCTACCGCTGTCACAGAGGGGGCCGTTTACGAAGGAAGATGGCGAACCTGTCATCGATGCGCAGGGCAAGCGGGTTCGATGAATGGCAACATTTCGGCAGAAAGGGTGCGGGGCGTTACGTTAGCCGGCTGCGACACAATAGCCCTTAACGAATTCTTAGGGGGTTTTTCCTAGATTCGGAGGTATGAATGCACCGCGCCCGAAACGACAACACGGCTTCACGCTCATCGAGATTTCGATTGTGCTGGTAATCATTGGTCTGGTCGTTGGGGGTGTATTGGTGGGACGTGACCTCATCAGCGCCGCCGCCGTGCGTGCTCAAGTAAGCCAGATCGAAAAATACCAGACAGCAGTGAATACATTTCGTGGGAAGTACGGCTACCTGCCGGGTGATATTCCTAACCCCGTTGCTGGGCAGTTTGGGTTTCCTTCGCGCGGGTCCTTTGCGGGCGAAGGAGATGGCAATGGAATCCTTGAGGGAATCAATAGTGATGCATCTGGTCAAAATGACTCTTTTTGCGTATTCACCGGGGAAGAAGCAATGTTTTGGGTAGATTTGAGCCAAGCTAAACTGATCGATGGGTCATTTACAACCGCTACGCCAAGGGCGGTACCAGGCAGCGTAGTCATGGGATCGGCTATTAATACCTATTTACCCCAAGCCAAAATCGGAAGTGGGGGGTATGTCTATGTGTGGAGCGGAGGATGGCAGGGCTTTACCGGCGGAGGGGGGGACGGCCTAAATTATTTTGCTGTGACCGGCGTGACCGGCTATTGGAGTGCTAATGAATCTTCTTCTGCAATTCCCTTGCTAACGGTCGCCCAAGCCTTTGCGATAGATAAGAAAGTGGATGATGGCTTGCCGCAATCGGGAAATGTATTGGCGATGGATGAAAGTATGGCATGGGCTACAAATGGGCCTGTATCTGGTACTCCGCCTACGGAGATATTCACTGGGGATTACGGTTTAAACCCAGCGGTAGGGCCTGTGACACCATCAAGCGGGGGCGCTGTGTGGGACAGCGCCTCTTCTTCCCAAACCTGCTATAGCAACGGCAACAATATCCAGGTACAAGAAACCTATTCCATCACCAATAATGCCAATTACGTTAACTGCGTGCTCAGCTTCAAGTTCCAGTGATGAGCTGGGATCGCAAATGTCTGTACGTGGTTCTCGTGATCGCCTTAATGGATCAGGCGCTGCTTTTCACCCTGCTCTATGAATATGACACCTTTTCGAGCGCCTCGCAGGCATTAAGCCGCGAACACGACTGCGAGGCGAAGCTGCTGCGGTCTTACGAAGTATATTGTCAGCGGGCGCAGAAGAAATATTTCTAGAAGCCGGCAACAGGCAGAGTTACCACGATATTTACTTCTGGTCCTATTGAGTGGGCCGCTGGTTCCAGTGACGCTTGACGCACAAAGCCCTTAATAAAATGTTAAGGGCTTTTCCCTATATTGGGATACATGAGCACAAAGCGCAGAGACAGGCGAGGCTTCACGCTTATTGAGCTTTCGATCGTGTTGGTGATCATCGGCCTCATCGTCGGTGGCGTGCTGGTAGGGCGCGACCTCATCAACGCTGCCGCAGTGCGCGCGCAGATAAGCCAGATTGAGAAGTACCAGACCGCAGTAAACACCTTCAGAGGAAAGTACGGCTACCTGCCGGGGGATATTCCAAACCCAGATGCAACGAATCTTGGCTTTAATAACCGCGGCGCTTACCCTGGCGAAGGCGACGGCAACGGCGTGATTGAAGGCGTATCTATGAACGCTTATAACAGCAATCTTGGTATCTTTGAACTTTGCGGAGAAACCGCTACATTCTGGGTGGATTTAAGCACTGCAAAGCTAATCGATGGAACATTTACGACTGCTGCCCCGAGCACTAGTCCAAGTACCGCCCTAACCCAAACACAGATCGGATTATATCTTCCTCCATCGAAAATCAATGCGACTGGATATATTTATGTCTGGAGCGGCGGGTGGCAAGAAAACATGACGAGCGTATCGCCTGGTGATAGCCAGAATTATTTTGCGCTGGCCGCATCGGCCGGAACCGGCAACGGGTTTGGAAACTGTCAGATAGCCCCCATACCTGTGCTCACCGTCGCACAGGCGTATAGCATTGACAAGAAAATGGATGATGGCCTGCCGCAATCAGGTAATGTCACCGCATACGTTCCACTTAGAAGCTGGGCGGCCGGAGGATCTCTCGCCGGCTCTCCTCCGTTTGAGACCAATTCTGGCGATGAGAGCAGCAGCAACGGGGGACCGATTACATCGGCGGCGGATATCGGCAACGGCATGCTCGAAGGCCCCAATTCCTGCTATGACGCGCGCTCAACTACGGCGGGTTCTGGCACGTTGCCGGAACAATACTCCATCGAAGTTAATAACGGCTCAGGTGTTAATTGCTGGCTCAGTTTCCGGTTCCAGTGATGCAAAAAACCATTGCGCATAAGAAAGGTTTCACACTCATCGAGCTCTCGATAGTGCTGGTCATCATCGGGCTTATCGTTGGTGGCGTACTGGTAGGTCGTGACCTCATTAACGCTGCCGCTATTCGTTCTCAGATCAGCCAAATTGAGAAATTCAACACAGCCGTGAATACGTTCTACGGAAAAGTTCGTGCGTGGCCAGGGGATATGGACACCGCCAGCGCTGCTAGTTTTGGATTGCCCGCGCATCTGGGCGCGCCCGGCGCTTGTGGAATATTTTCTAATGATGGATTAATTCAGGGGTATACCACCTGGACAGGAGAGGGAGATTGCGGCCAAATCAGCGGCCAAGGCAGTTACGAAACCGGCCAGTTCTGGACAGACTTGGCAAGCCCTGCAGGTGGGCAGCTGATAGAAGGCAATTTCAGTGGTGTGAACGGGAGTTGTGCTTCCGACATCAATGTAAGTAACGTAGCAACGTGTATGCCTGCGGCTAAGATTGGCAGCAACAACTACATTAACGTTTTAACGGGTATCGGTGGAAATTTCTATTTGTTAGGTGCGCTACCGGCAACCGATACTGGTGACAATGAGTTGCTGGGTTATCCATCATTAACCGTGGCGCAAGCCTACGCGATAGACAAGAAAATGGACGACGGATTCCCCACCACAGGAAATGTGGGGTACAACCTTGGTTATACGACTACACATCCAATGGCACCATCAGCCACGAGCTGCTATGACAATGGCAGTGTCGGGGGAGCACAGTTGCAATACTCAACCACCTACAACAGCGCAAGCCTCAACTGTAACTCGTCCTTCAAGATTAAAGGCGGCGACTGATCACGCTTTAAGCGAGGGTCAGCACGCGGCTATAGGAATCCGTCACCGAGCTAAGCAAGCCGCTCGTATAGGCAAGCGTCTGCGTATATTCGATGATGCGCGAAACGCGGCCCATGCGTCGCCAACGGAAGCGATGCCTGCCGCCGCCCTGATGTTCGGGTCGGGTGAGGATAAATCAGCGTCGATTTCTTCCGGTGTGGCGGCGCATTGCAGCCAGCGGGATTTATCCTCGCGGGTTAGCGTCTCCCACCAGTCCAAGGCCTGCTCAATGCCGTTTCTGGGTTTCATGCTGCCTCCGCCTGCTCGTCCTGTTCCTCTGCGACCATTAAAACAAGGTTGCCTTCCTCTTCGTCGTAGCAGGCCCCGCAGATCAACTCGGCCTCCGGCTTTGCCCATGCGTTTTGCTCGCAGTCCGGGCAGGTGAACTTCGTCTTGCTGTTCTTCTTCGCCTTGGCTTCCTTACTGTGCGGGGCTGACTGCCAGTGCAGCACTAACCCGGTGGATTTTAGCTTGGCGTAGGCTTTAGCGTATGCCCCGCCCTTGACGATGAAATGCGTTACCTTCTGGCCAGTCTCCTTGCCGCCCGGCTCGCCGGTGGTGCTAGGCTGCAAGCCGATCTCGCGCATCTTCGCCGCCCATTCCCGGTCATGGTAGGCACGGCGAGGGGGCCTGCCGTGCGTCTGCTGCCATACATGGGCCATTTCATGGGCGAGGGTGGAAAGGATTTCCGCGTCGCTGCGCCAGGCGAAGATATCCGGGTTCATCGCCAGCTCGTGCACGGCGCTGTCATCCGTCCTGCCGGTGAACCGGTCAGCGGAAAAGTACCCGCGTGTATTGGCGTGGCGTTGCAGCGTCACCAGTACGTGGGGCAACGTGCCGCTGAAAAGCTCCCTGTTAAAGAAATCATACGCATCCTGAAACGCGCGGTATTGCGCCTGCGTAATCGGTTCGGCCTTAATGGGTTTTTTCATCGCTACTTACTCCGCTATCTGTGTTTGTCTCGTACCTTAAAATCTTGTTTTAATCCGGTAATTCAGCGTCTAATACAACTAAGTTGGTGGTTTCTCCTTCGTCCTCGATCCGCTTTCCTTCCCCGAAGGCCCGGCTTTCTGCATCTTCTGCGTCGGTCGCTTCGATGTCGTAAACTTCCCTGCGCGTGATGAGATAGGTAACGCTGTATGTCTTCGTTGAGGCTTCTGCGGCTTTTATCGCTTCGTCCACCTCCACCAAAACGCCGCACAGGGAAAAATACATGCGCTCGATCTGCGAGCCATCGAGGGCGGTCACGGGTAGCCCGTCCTCGTAATGCATGGTGTCGGTTGCTTCTTCCAGTGCGGCAAGGGCGGATTTCAGGGCTTTAAGCTGCTGTTGGTTCTGCATGGCTCAGTCCTCCCCGTTGTCTATGGTGAAGTCCTTTGCTACGCCCGCGTAGCCGCACCCGCACTGCGCGGCGCTCTGGTCGTGCCAGTCCTGACTACGGTTTTCTGCAAGGTAAGGGTCTGTGCCATCAGGCAGTAACCGCACCATCATTTCCATTTCGAGGTCAATGCGGTCATCCTTACCGCACTGTGGGCAACGCATATACCAGTTCGCTTCTACGGTCGGTGTGGTTTGCTGTTCCTGCATGGTGTGGCCCTCCCTAATATTCGCTGGCAAGCATGATGGTCAGCACGCGCGCGGTAAGTTTCGGGCTGCTGGGGTCTTCGCTGCCGTATTGCAAAGAGCGGTCGTAATAGTCGATTTTCCAGAAAACCTTTTCGCCGTTATGCTCGATGCTGCCGAAATCGCGCTCCCCATGCGGGTTGTTATCCGCTGTGAATGCGTCGAACATTTCTACTTTTTCACGGATGCGGGATTGATCTTCGGGCGGTAAAGCGTTGATGCCTTCCGTCTGAAGCAGTCGGCCAGTGATGCCCATAGCCTTGCGGCAGAGGTCATTCAGCTCGGCAATCTTTGCGGTCTTGGGGTTCGTCATGGTCTGGTTTCCTTCCTGTTGATGGCGGGTTGCGTAATGCAACCCTTGCCCACCGGCGAGGTCGGGGGTAGCAAGGAGCAATAGAAATTCTTGGCTCGTGGAATATATGGAGGGGACCCGCGCGCGGGGAGCGGGCCGTTTATGCCGCGAAAGGGCAATAATTTCTGTTGATCCGCGCGTGGGGCAGCGCCCCTAGCTCCCCACGTGAGCGGGAGTTACCCGGAGGGCGGAGACCCTGGCTCCGTGAGCGTCTGCGAGTAGCACGCGACGCCGAAGGCGGCACGCCCGTGTGCAATTCGGTTGTCTTCTAAGATCTCCCCGCTAGTCTTGCGCGGAAAGATAGAGGCCTAGTGACAGACCAAATCGCGATTTACATGGGCAGTGGAAACCGGCGACCAGCACAGAAACCTTCGAAAGGGCCTGAATCATGAGTGATGCATTTGATGATTTTGTCCGCAGACGGAAAGGAGCCCTGCGCGCGGAACACGCCGCTGTGCGGACCGTAGATATACCCAAACTGCCTGACGATGCTACGGAGTTTGATCGCTTCGAGGCCGAAATCACGGCGGTCATGCGAGCGAATGGCGGCGAACTGCACTTTTGTGACGCGCTTACGTCCTGGGAACGTAATGCTGTTATCCACCGAAACCGGGAAGAATCTGATTAGCCGACTATCTCGCCGCCGCAGCCATGTGCGAACTGCCCTGCATCACTGAAACTTGAACGAAAGAGCGCAGTTGGGCAGATTGCCATTAGTCGCAATGGAGTAAGTCAACGGCAAGGAAGGATGTAATGGATCGGGAAAATCGTAACAGGTATACGCACTATTGGTCTCTCCCGAAGCATTGGCCGGATCTGTGACGGGACCGCCTATGTTGTTGTCGCTCAGACCACCGTTAGCACCGCCAGCGTAGCAGAAACCGCAATTGTTAACATCCCGATACATCGTCGTTACCGTTCCGCTTTGCGGCATTCCGTCATCCATTTTTTTATCGATGGCGTAAGCCTGATTAGGTGTCAGGTCAGGGTTTGCACTTGGGCTGCCTTCATCAATGTAAACTACGCCCGAAAGCGTATAATAATTAGTGCCATCTCCGCCAGTTAATCCGCCGCTCCAGGCATAGATATAATTTGTGCTGCCTAATTTTGCTTTAGGTAAAAAATCATCTACACCTGGGCTACCCGGTTTCAGGACTTCAGACCCGCCAGAACTCGAATAGCTAGCCGAAGTTTTTGCACGGGAAAAGCTTCCTTCGATTAAATTAAGGTTCATACCGTTGGCTGAGGTCAGGTCTACCCAGAACATGACAGTTTCGCCTCCCTGCTGATCTGCGCCATTAATAAGTCCCTCAATGATGCCATTGCCATCACCTTGATGGGGAAAGGCGCCGCGCTTTGCAAAACCAAAATTGCTGGCATCGGGGTCGGGAATGTCACCCGGCAGATAGCCGTATTTGCCTCTGAATGTATTGGCGGCTAGGTTGAATTTTCCGATCTGACTTACCTGTGCGCGTACTTCTGCCGCTTTGATGAGGTCACGCCCCACCAACACGCCGCCGACGATAAGGCCGATGATAACGAGCACGATCGATAGCTCGATGAGGGTGAATGCAGCTTGGCTATGCGTCCTTTTTTCTCTCATGCCCTTGAATCTGACAGAGACTGTTTAACGATTCGTTAAAGGTTTTGCTGTCGCTACCCCACAATCCCGCCACCGCAACCGCAGCGGCGGTTTCAACGACCTGCAATCAGTACAGAGGTAAAGGCTTTCAACCCTGTACGACCGCCAGTACCAGACGCAGTAGGGTTCGTTTCCGGATTGCCATCACTGAAACTTGAACGAAAGAGCGCAGTTGACGTAGTTGGCATTATTTACGATTGAATATTGTTCAGTGGCTAATGTGTCACCATTGCTGTAACACGTCTGCGAAGAGGAGCCGTGCTGGTCAGTGTAATAAGCACTCGTTGTAGCCGATGTGATGGGGCCGTAGGTTGTCGTATCATAGTCACCCCTCACGGTTTCATATAGAGCACCATTTCTTGTCCCGGTGGTTCCAGATGAAACCCAAAGAGAACCTACATTGTTGTAAGTGGCAGTCATTGCAGTAACATTGCCAGATTGGGGAAGCCCATCATCCATCTTTGAATCCACAGCATATGCTTGTGCCACAGTCATTAAAGGAAGTGAGGCAGGCCGACCGTCGATGCCAGCATTCGTAATTGTTCCCGTTACATTTTCTACCGCGAAATAATTCGTCAAGTCTCCGAGTTGTCCGCCCGCACCCTGATATCCCCCGCTCCAAACATACACGTACCCGTTGGAACCGATTTTTGCCTGTGGAAAATATTGGCCAACCGCTGAGCCGCTCACTGTAACAATGCTATGCTGATTTGGCATGGCGGTATTAAACGATCCATCAATCAAGGATGCGGTACTCAAATCAACCCAAAACATCGCTTGCTCCCCAACAAAGGACATTAGACATTCGGGTGAGTATTCCGGCGAAGATGACCGCTCATTCCGGTTGAACGTGACCGACTATTCCGGCTGAACTTGATCGGTGATCCGCCGGGTCAGCGCTGCTACGGTTTTCTACACTCCTCGGTCACGATCAGT